>Ga0256842_1000766_pt1 | contig 27941 bp, 28 predicted proteins | sample 4559240metaG_FD_185973 | JGI IMG/M metagenome (GOLD analysis project Ga0256842, IMG submission 185973) | Hydrothermal vent microbial communities from Guaymas Basin, Mexico - 4559-240 | ecosystem: Environmental > Aquatic > Marine > Hydrothermal vents | place: Mexico: Guaymas Basin | collected... | reverse complement strand
GAATGGAATACTTCAAATAATCTAGATAATCCATATCTTGACTTGGATAATACTGTTGGTTTTGGATGTCCTGGTAATGATAACTTGGAATGTAATAGACCAGAAAATATTAATGTTCCTTCACCTAGAAACAGAACAGGAGATGTTTATCGAGTAGGAGTTTATGCTTTTGAGGGAACGGGAGAGAATCTTAAGTTGAAAATACTATGTAAATCGCAGGTTGAAGATGAATTTATTGTAAAGGAATATTATAAAGATAGGCTTAGAAGTACTAGCACTAGTACAAATAGGTGGTGGAAGCCTGCAAATATTCTTTGGCATGGAAATTATTGTACCATTGAGGATAATTGATGTTTGTTATTTACTCCGTTTTTTATAAATTTGTTTTTAAAATAATTTTTATTTATTTAACATTGTATATTTTTACAACTTTTGTCCAAGTTGTAAATTTTTTATTTTAGTTTTAATGGACTTTTATGGAGGTGTTATGAAAAAATTCATTTTTTTGTTTTTCACAGTTTTTATATTTTGGGGGTGTAGTGACAGCCCTTCTGGGTCAACTGATAACAGTGCGTGTCAGAATATTACATGTGGAGACCATGGACAATGTGTGGCATTAAATAATAAGCCTGCTTGTGTGTGTGAAACAGGATATTCAAATATTGATGTTGCGGGTGTGCCGAGTTGTGTTTTACAGGAAGAAGAAAATAAATGTGGTGATACTGTTTGTGAAACTTGGCAGGAATGTAAAGAAGATAAGTGTGAAACCAAAGAAGGCTTTTGTGTATCTGATGATGATTGTACAGAGCAGGTATGTGATTTAAATAGTCATTTGTGTAAAGATAAAGTAGTTAATCCATGTGAAAATATAGATTGTAGTGGTCATGGAAGCTGTGTTCCTAGTGGTGATAATGCAATTTGTATTTGTGAACCTGGTTATACTGCTGTTGGTACAACATGTGTAGAAAATGATACTACTAATCCATGTGAAAATATAGATTGTAGTGGTCATGGAAGTTGTGTTCCTAGTGGTGATAATGCAATTTGTATTTGTGAACCTGGTTATACTGCTGTTGGTACAACATGTGTGGAAAATAATACTGATCCTTGTGCTGATGTTGTTTGTGAAAATACTTGGGAAGAATGTAAAGAAGGAGCTTGTGTTGCAAAAGATGGCTTTTGTTCAACAAATGGCGATTGCTTAGGTAATAAATACTGTGACGAATCTGACCATACATGCAAACTACCTGCGAATCCATGTGATGGAGTTATTTGTGATGATGGAAATAATACTGATTTAAGTCATGGGCAGTGTGTTGTGAGTAATGGCGAACCTCTCTGTTTATGTTCAAATGGTTATGCTATTACTGATGATAAAATACATTGTATTGTTATAGATCCTTGTGTAAATGTATCTTGTGAAAATACTTGGGAAGAGTGCAAAGAAGGAGCTTGTGTTGCAAAAGATGGCTTTTGTTCCTCAAATGGCGATTGCTTAGGTAATAAATACTGTGATGAATCTGACCATACATGTAAAGAAAACCAAGGTAGCACAGTTTGTGAAGGTGTTTCTTGTACTGATGGAGTAACAGAAGATAGTCATGGTATTTGCTTTGATGCCAATGGTGTAGCAACTTGTTCTTGTAACCAAGGTTACTACCGTCCAAATGATGCACCTGAAACTTGTTTAGCAATGGAAAATTTATGTGCAAATATTACTTGTAGTGGTCATGGAACGTGTGCCGTTGTTGAAGAACAACCTGTTTGTGCTTGTGATGAAGGTTATCTAGTTGATGGTCTAAATTGCATAGAAGATAAATGTTATGGTGAGGATTGTAGTGGTCATGGAACATGTGTTGTTACTGATGGTGTTGCTTCATGTGAATGTGATGAAAATTATAAAGCTGACGGTTTAAATTGTTATAGTTCCTGTTTTGGTGACAGAGACTGTGATGATGATTTGTACTGTAATGGTTCTGAAGTTTGTGGTACCGACCATTTCTGCAAATCAGGTACTCCTATAGATTGCCATCAAGATGATGATACTTATGCTTGTCTTGCTGCTGCATATTGTGACGAAGGAACAGACAGTTGTAAATATGAGTTACCTGATGTGGATGATGATAACTTTGCAGATGCATCGTGTGAAGATCCTAATGGTATTACAGGTACTGATTGTAATGATAATGATGCTAATATAAATTTTGGAACTACTGAAACATGTAATTTTCTTGATGATAACTGTGACAATATCGTTGATAACGGGATTGTTTATAGTGATGGAACAGATAAAAGATTAACATATGGTGATAGTAATAGTGGCTGTGATGCAAGTGATACTTATGGTACAGACCAATGTGATAGGCCTAATTATTCTATAATTTGGAGCAAAAATGAGTTTATTGCAATCTGGGTTGACCAAAGAGATGGAAGTGACCAGATTTATATGGCTAGATATAATATTTCAGGAGATCAAACAAGTGGCACAGAATATCAAATTACTGCCTCTGGCAATACTGCAGGTAAAACAATTGGTAAATTTGCAATTGCTGCAGATTCAACAGATGAGAAATATATTATTGTATGGAGAGAATCAGGAAGATATTTAAAAAGAGTGTTTATAAACAGATATGGTAATAAATTAAGTCAGCCTGTAACCGTATATGATAGAGGAAATAATTCTTATTTTATTGATCAGGAACCTTCTGTAACATGGGTTGATAATAAGTTTGCTATTTCATTTTTAAGAAATAATTATAGTGGTGAAAATTCTGATTATCGTTATGCAAGACTGGCAATTGTTTCAAATGATACTGCAAGTACAACTAATTTAGTTTCTAAAGAATATCCAGCCTTAGGACATACTTATTCTGATTATACACAAATTTCATTTGATGGAGAGTATTTGATATATGTTGTTGAACATGATTATAATTTAAAGTTCTATAAAATAAATAAAGATACAGGTGATATTATTTCAGGGTATCCTAAAACCTTTGTTAGTGGTATAAATAGAAGAACACATTATTCATTTCATCAGCAAAAGGAAAATGGTGAAAATGTTTATTTTGTAGCAACAGAAAATACTGATAATACTATTAAAGTTTGGAAGTTTAATAAAAGACTTGAACAGCTAAATGTAACTAATGTTGCAGTTGCTTCTTCAAGAGTATATAGACAACCTTCTATGGTTTGGACAGGTAATCAATATATAATAACATTTCACGGACTTCCAGATACAAGTAATACTGCTGTTTCAAATATTTATCTTGCAAGAGTTGATATGCTTGGCAATGTTTCACAGCAAGTGGAGCAGGTTTCACAGAATTCAGAGCTTAACGTTTATCCTATGATTGTTGACAGAGATAAAAAGTTTACCCTATTCTGGTTAGGTAACACTTCTGAAAACTGGGAAATTTACATGGATAACATCACTTGTTCAACAAGTAATTAATAATCTCAAATAATCTCAAATAATCTCAAATTTTATACAATAAAATAATTAATTTCAAACTAAAATCAAATTAAATTATTTTTATCTCATTGCTTTTTGAACTTTAATTTGGTATAGAAATTTATAGAGAAATTATTCTCTTTTTAAAAGAGGTAAAATGAGTTTTTATGATGAATTAAAAGAAATATCAAAAATAGATATAGAGCAAACATTAAATAATGTAACAGATGTGCAAATATTGAGAGCAATAGAAAAGGATTTCATAACAGAAGATGACTTTTTGGCCTTGATTTCACCTAGAGCAGAAGCGTTTTTAGAGGCTATTGCACAAAAAGCCAATAAATTAACTAGGCAATATTTTGGCAAAGCTATACAGATGTTTACCCCTTTATATATTTCAAATTATTGTGAAAATGATTGTACTTATTGTGGTTATAGAGCAAATAGTGGAATGACAAGGCGTCAATTATCATTAGATGAAATTGATAAAGAAGCAAAAGCTATTTACGATATGGGAATAAGACAAGTATTATTACTTACAGGGGATTCTAAAAAAGCTTCCACTTCATATATTGTTGATGCAGCAAATGTACTAAAAAAATATTTTCCTATGATTGGCATTGAAATTAAAGCTTTGAGCGATGCTGAATACAGAATGGCAAATAAAGCAGGTGTTAATTATTTAACAATTTATCAAGAAACCTATGATGAGGAAAATTATAAAAAATATCATAAAAAAGGGCCTAAAGCTGATTTTAAATTTAGGCTTGAGGCTCCAGAAAGAGGGGCAAAGGCTGGTGTTATTGGATTAAATATAGGCTTTTTAATGGGGTTAAGCAACACTAAAAGAGATGCCTACTATCTTGCAAAACATGCAAAGTATATAAGAACATATTTTCCTGATGTTGAACTTGCAATTTCATTACCAAGATTAAGGCCTACAAAAGGAGGTTATCAGTATGAATATATTGTTAATGATAGGGAATATGTTCAGATTTTGATGGCTTTGAGGTTGTTTTTACCCAGAGTTGGAATAACTCTTTCAACAAGAGAAAGTGATGAATTTAGAGGGAATTTATTGCCTTTAGGAATAACTAAAGTTTCAGGAGGAGTAAAAACTAGTGTGGGGGGGTATTCAGAAGATAAAGGACATACCGAGCAATTTGAAATAAGTGATGAAAGAAGTGTAAAAGAAGTACATGATTATCTTCTTGAAAAAGGATTTCAGCCAGTATTCAAAGATTGGGACATAATTTAACTATTGTAATAAATTATGAACTAGTTTAAAAAATAAAAATAAGTAAAATTAATAAGTTATAAAATATAGTTTGCTAAAATGTGAACTATTAGCATGGTGATACTGTTCATTGCGGTTATTTAAAAATAAATTATAATTAAGTATGATTTTGATTTTCGGAGGAAACATGAAAAAATTAACCGAACATGCTAAAAAAAGAGCTAATTCAAGAGGATTGAGTAAAAAGGCTATTGAACTTGCTATGAAAATAGGGCGGGTTACTTATTCAAATGGAATTAATATGGATACATTAAAGAAAAAACTTGAAGATTTGATAAATGAACAAGGGGAATTATATTTTAAGCAAATTAAATCCGTAAATAAAACAGATTTGGAGATTATAAATAAAAAAATAGAAGATTTAACCGAAAAAATATTTTCACTTAGCAATAAAATATTTGATTTAGAAAATAATAAATTGTAGAGTTAATAAACTGTGTTAATTATGGGAGAATATATGGCACCTCATAAAATAAGATTTTCGCTACCTTTTTTTATATATGAAATTGTGGAAAGTGATGTTAAAAAATTTGGAATAAATAAAAATAAACTCTCAAATATTATATTTGAAAAACTTAAATATAATTATAAAATTTTTGATGAAAAAGCTGATAAAAACAATGTTAATTATCAATTTAATTTAAATAATGATAATGCAGAAATTTATTTGGAATCATATTCTGAATTTTTTAATGAAAAAATTGATAGTCAGTCGCTTTTATTTCGTTCTCTTTTTTATACTTATATAAATTATCCATCTGATAAAAGAGAAATAATTATTTATAATGATGTCTATGATAGAGTAATTAAAGCGATTGAAAATAAAAAACAAATAAAAATAAAATTTTATGGTCAGTTTAGAACAATTGAACCATTTTTTATTTCTTCAACAAAGGAAGAAAGATTTAATTATATTTGTTGTTATTGCTATAAAAATGAAAAAATTGTAAATTACAGATTAAATAAAATAGAAAAAGTAATTGATTCTTTAAAAGAACAAATACATAGAGATGAAAGCTTAATAAAAGAATATATAAAAAATTTTGACCCTTATTTATCATTTAATAAATTTGTTAAAGTAAAATTAACACCTAAGGGAGTTAAATTGTATAATCAGTTTACCTTTATTCCTAAAATTATTGAAAAGCAAAATGTTAAAAATTCGGATAATATTATTTATATTGTAGAGGCAAGTGATTTAAAGGCAAAATTGTTCTTTCCGCAGTTTATGAATGAAGTTGAAATTATTGAACCTGTTGAAATGAGGAATTGGTTTAAGGAGAAAATTGCAAAAATGAATGAAATTTATTCATAGAGTAAGTTGATTTTGAGGAACGATGAAAAATATTGGGGAAATAATAGAAATTTTTATTCATAGTAATATTGAGCGAGCAAAGGTTAGGCCATTCTGGGAGCAGAAAGAAAAAATTTTAAATGCTTATATTTTTTGGGAAAAGCAAAAGAATTATGAAATTGAAAACAAGGAATTTGAGATTCAAATTCACCGGTTTTACCCCAAATTAAAAAGACTTCTTCATTTACCAAGCAGAAAATTAATTGGATATGGGCTTGATGAACAGTTTTTAGTTAATGAATTATATGAATTATACAGTAAAAAAGATGGTTTTGTTGATTTAAATAGAAAAATAAATAAAATTGCTCATATTTCTGATTTACATATTTTATGGAATGGTTTTCAAACAAAAGAAGGGCATATTGTAGATGATGATATCTTGGATAAAATAGTAGTATCTTTAAAAAGAGAAAATCCTGATTTAATTGTTGTAACAGGCGACATTACAGATGATGGCCTTGGTTATATGAAATTTTATAAAGCATTTAAGTATTTTATAAACAGAGGTATGGTGATTGTAATTCCGGGCAACCATGACCTCAATCCTTTGGGGGCATCTGTGTTTGCTAGTGGATTTAAAATTGCTGATTATAAAGAATTTGCACGGATTATTATGGGAAAACGAAAATATATTGATAATTTTATATTTGAATTTGATAATTTGATAATAATGGGTACAAATAGCAATGCAGGGATTAATAAAAATATTTTGGATAATGCTGTTGGGTATGTGGATTTGCGTAGAGACGAGGCATTGACTCGTCTTATTGCAAATATGAGTCAGGGCAGTGCTTCTGGTAATATGAGTCAGGGCAGTGCCCTGACTGTACGGAAGAATAATAAGAAAAAAATATTTTTAATGCATCATCATTTAGAGAAAATTGAGCATGGAATTTTAGGGAAAATTAGTCCTGAAATTGAAGATTTTATTGATAATTTTATGAAGCTTGAAAATGCCAAAGAAGTGAGTAGTTTTTGTAAAAAAAATAATATTAATTTGCTATTGCATGGTCATAAGCATATTTCGTATGAAAAGAACTCTTCGATTAATGATAAGATGCAAATATTCGGAGCTCCATCAACAACAATTAATAAGGGGTATCATATTATTAGTGAAAAAGATAATGGATTTATAAGAAAAGAAGTTTTTTATTAATATCTTTCTCCATTTGTGAACAATTGTAAAAAATAAAGTTTAGTTAATTTAATATGTTATATTTAAATAAGTATGGAAATATGAACGAAAATCATCCTTATTTATTCATTGTGAATTTATAAAATAAAGATTATACTGTATGTAATAATAGGGGGTTTTTATGAATTATAAAGCTATTTCATTCATATTATTGATGGGATTTACAGGTTTTATTTTTGTACTGCTTGATGTTTTTAGATTGCTTAAATATAATGAAAATAAGAAAATAAATTATATGTCGTGTCGTATAAAATTAAAAATTGCGTTTAAGGCTTACATTGAGAGATTTTTCATACTGTTTTTATTTATTTTTTTAGTAATTTATAAACTGCTTTTAGAATATTTATTTTCAATAGTACCCGATAATCAGATTTATAATGCTTTCTTAGTAACAACTATTATTATTACTGGAATATATTCCTATTTAGTTATTTTTGATATTGAAATCAGTATTATAGATAATAATTCTGTAAAAAAGGAGGAAAAATGAATAATTTTATTGCAATTAAAAATAATTCTCTGAGTAAATCTGATATTATGAAGGAATTAAAATATGTTTTTTATAAGCAAAGGGAATATGTGAATATTGTGGAGCATGAGGTTAGAAAAGGAAAAGAAGGTAAAGAATATTTTGAAAAACTTGCGAAAGTGTATAATTATTTTGTTTATGAGCAAAAAAGAAAAATTATTAGTATGATAAAAACCGTTTTTGAATTGAATAATATAAAATCTTCTCTAAGTAGTATTGAAAATATAGAATTTGATATCCTTGTGTCTTCTTGGATAAATCAAGAGGATAAAAGAGAGTACGAAAAATTAGAAAGGCATTATGAAGATCTCATTGAAAAAAATAATAAGAAATGGATGACTTGCATGAATAAATATGAAAAAGTTTTTCACAAAAATATTGAAACAATGTTTGCTGCTCCAGCATACAGATTTTTTTTACCTAATTACGAAAAGATTGGCGATGACTTATTAGAAGAAATGGACAGAATTAACGATGCTTCAGATCCTATTTTTAAAGAAAGAGATAGCGTTTTAGGAAAATACGAAAATTATTCAATTTATATAGAAGCTCTGCATAAATTAAACAAGGATATAGATGAATTATACAATAAGAGTTTTAATTTTTTATGGAGTAAAATTAAGGAGTTAAGCTTTGATGAATTAATGCAAATAAAGTATAGTATTGAGTATTAGATTATTTAGTTTAATTCAAAACTGATTTGAATAGCTTTCTGTAATTTATGGGTAGTTTACTTAAATAAAATGATTTAATATTATTGACAGATTTACTTATATTTATTATTATCTCCCTGTGTTTATTTATACATTAAATATATAAACATATTTTTAACACAGCTATAAATACATTGCAATGTATTTATAGCTGAATTTGTTATCATTAAGGAGTAAAATGAAAAAAAATAAAAAATTTTATATGGTAAGTCTTGGTTGTCCTAAAAACAGGGTTGATAGCGAAATAATGCTTGGAAAGTTAATTGAAAAAGGCTATAAACTTGCTGAAAATCCCGAAGAAGCTGATACTCTAATTGTAAATACATGTGGTTTTTTAGAAAGTGCAAAAGAAGAATCTTTGGCAACTGTAATGGAACTTGCACAATACAAGGAAGATGACCCTAATAAAAAGCTAGTTGTAAGTGGATGTTTAACTCAAAGATATTCAAAAGAGCTTGAAGAAGCTCTTGATGAGGCTGATTATTTGGTTGGAGTAGGTACTTTTCAGAATATAGCCGAAATTTTAGATAAAACAGAAAGAGTTAGTGTTAATGATGAGCATTATTTACAAACTTTTGATACTCCAAGGGTAAATTCAATGCCTTTTTACACCGCTTATTTAAAAATTGCTGAAGGATGTAGTAATAGTTGTTCATTTTGTATTATTCCTAAAATAAGAGGAAAACAAACATCAAGAACAATAGAGGATATCGTTTTAGAGGCTAAAAAATTAGTTGCAAATGGGGTTAAGGAAATAAATCTTGTTTCTCAGGAGCTTACTGCTTATGGAGAAGAGCTTTATGGAGAGCCAAAATTATATGAGTTGCTTATTGAGCTTGTTAAAATAGAGGATTTAAAGTGGTTAAGATTGTTTTATAATTATCCTGCTGGATTTAGTGATAAATTGATTGATTTAATTGCAAATAATGATAAAATTGTCAATTATATAGATATGCCTTTGCAACATATTTCAAACAATATTTTAAAAAAGATGTTTAGGGCTGGGCGTGAAAACTTGATAAGGGATTTAATTAAAAAAATACGGAGCAAAATACCTGATGCTCATTTAAGAGCAAGTTTTATTGTAGGATTTCCTGGTGAAACAGAAGAGGATTTTAATAAATTATATGAGTTTATTAAAGAAGTACGATTTGAGCATTTAGGAGTTTTTGAATACTCTCCTGAAGAAGGCACAGAGGCTGCAAATATGCCTAATCAACTTGATGTAGAAACTAAAAAATATAGAAAAGATAAAATTATGAAACTCCAAAATATTATCTCGGGTGATATTATGGAAAGTTATGTTGATACTACTGTTGAAGTACTTGTTCATGGGGTAAGTGATGAAACTGAATTTTTGCTAGAAGGACGCCATAGAGGTCAAGCAATAGGTATTGATGGAGTTGTTTATATAAACGACAATATGGAAGGAGTGAAATCAGGTGATATAGTCAAAGTTTACATTACTCAGGCAGGAGATTATGACCTTGTTGGTAAAATTATAAAATAATGGCTTTTTTTAGTAGGAGTAAAATGTGAAACAATATAAAAACCTTAATGGGGATTCATTAGTCGATGCTTATGATATAGATGTTGACTATGTTTTGATAAAATTTAAAGATAATACTAGATATTTATATAATGTTCATCATACTGGCGAAAATAATATAGAAATTCTTAAAAGCTTAGCAAAAGAGGGAAAAGGACTTTATCACTTTATTCTAGAAAATCTTAAAAAGAAACATGCAAAAAAGTTTAATGTTAAGAAAAGAGTTAAAGATTAGGATTTAGAGATAGTAAATCTAAAATATTATCTACTTTGTATTTTGCAGTTATATTTTTACTTTCATATCCATATTTTACAAATACAAAATCTATTTCAGCATTTTGGGCTGTTTCGTAATCTGTAATAGAGTCGCCAATAAAAAGCATTTTATCATATTTTAGGTTATATTTTTGGGCAATATATTGAATAGGGTAGGGAGATGGTTTATGCTCTTTTAGGGCATCGGCTCCAAAGATATTTTTAAAATATTTAGTTAAATTGAGAGATTTTAGCACTTCTAAAGTTGCTTTTTGTGGTTTATTGGTTACCAAAAATATATTTTTGGTATTTTTTTCAAGTGTATCAAGTAATTCAATAACTCCTTTATAAGGCTTAGCCAATATCTTTTTAATTTCATAGTATTCTTTTTGTATGTAATAGGCTTTTAAAATATCTTCTTGGGAAAAATCAGATGGTAAAACTTGCTGAAGTAAATATTTTAAGCCTTTTCCTACATTATTCATTATTTCTTGATTTGATCTAGGTGGCAAGTTAAATTTATTTAGAGTGTAATTTACGCCATCTATAATATCAGGAGAGCTATCAATTAGTGTACCATCTAAGTCAAAAATAAATGTATTATATTTATTTAACATTTTATAACCTCATATACAAAGTAACTGTTTATAATAGATTTTATAACTAAAGTAAATAGGAAATATTTAAGTCGCTTTAATCTCTTGACATCTCTTAATCAAAATTTTATTATATTGTTCAAGTTTTTTGGAGTTATGAATGTCTGGAATTGGTGTCGTTTCAAATGGTAAATCAAGAAAAAATAAAAGAAATCCTGAAAGAGTTAATGAGTTAAAATATATTTTGGGTAATAATGGATTTTTTAGAGAAACTAAAACAATTGATGAGCTTTATGAAGTTGCAAAAGAATTTAAAGAAAAGGATATTGATATTTTATGCATAAATGGAGGAGATGGTACCAATCATGTAACTCTAACTGCTTTTATTAATATTTATGGAAATAAACCTTTACCTAAAATTGCAATACTAAGAGCTGGTACGATGAACACTGTTGCCACTTCTTTAAATATTTATGGAAGATCTAGTGATATTTTATTAAATATTATAAAAAAATATAATAGTGGAGAGCCTTTTATTATAACCAATAGAAATTTACTGAAAGTTAATAAAGATAAATATGGTTTTATTTTTGGTAACGGAGTAATATATAATTTTTTAGAAATTTATTATAAAGATGAAGATAGAAGTCCAATAACCGCAGCAACTCTTTTAGGTAAATCAGTTATTAAGGGGCTTATAAATAAAAAAGCAGCATTGTTTAAGAAAATTGTTGTAGAAATAGAAGAAGAAGGTGAAATAATATGGAGGCATCATAATTTCTTAACTGTTGCTGCAATGACAGTAAGAGAAATTGGTCTTACATTTGTTGCTGCACCAAGAGCTTTAGAAGATCCTAACAAATTTCAGGTATTTGCTGTTAAAACAGGAACATTAGGAATCATTAAATCATTTCCTAATATGCTTTTGCTTAGAAATGGTTTATTGAAATCTGTTGTTGAAGAAAAGGTTTTGGATAAATTAACAATTAAATCTTTAAAAGGTCCTATTCCGTATACGATTGATGGAGATATGCATAGTCCAACTCAAAATGTAACTATAGAACTTGGGCCAAGATTAAACTTAATAATTAAATAATGAAAAAATTTACTATACTAATAGCTGATGATTCTGAAATTTTTAGAAAATTTTTAATCAAATATATAAAAAAAATAGATGATAGATTTAAAGTTTTATCTGCTAGTGATGGTCTAGAAGCCTTTAAAATATTACAAAGAGGAGATGTCGATTTAGCTTTTTTAGATAATATTATGCCTCAATATTCAGGTATGGATTTACTAAAATCTCTTGATGAATTAGGTTTATTTACAAAAGTTGTGATTATTTCAGGTTATGGTACTATTTCTGTAGCTGTTGATACTATTAAAAATGGAGCATTAGGCTTTATAGAAAAACCCATTTTAGATATAAAAAAAATAAATGAGTATATTGATAAAGTTTTACCTAAGAATACTTTATCAATAAAAGATTATAAAGCACAAAATGAAAGGAATTTTATAGGGCAAAATAATAAAATTGTAGAAATAAAAGCTTTAATTAATAAAATTTCATATAGTCCATCAACTGTTTTTATATACGGAGAAAGTGGAACAGGAAAAGATATTGCAGCTCAATCAATACATGAAAATTCAAAAAGAAAAACTAAACCATATATTACTGTAAATTGTTCTGCAATTCCTGATACTTTAATTGAATCAGAACTATTTGGCTATAAAAAAGGTGCTTTTACTGGAGCAATTTCTGATAGAAAAGGGGTGTTTGAAGAAGCAAATACCGGGACCTTATTTTTAGATGAAATAGGAGACATGCCTTTATTTACTCAGGCTAAGGTTTTAAGAGCAATACAAAATAGAGAGATTAAACCAATAGGTTCAAATCAAATAATTAAAATTGATGTTAGAATTATAGCTGCTACAAATAAAAATATTCAAGAAGAAATAAAAAATAAAAACTTTAGAAGTGATTTATGGTATAGATTAAATGTATTTTCTATTGATTTACCTCCATTAAGAGAAAGGAGTGATGATATTCCTCTTTTAGCTTATTATTTTTTGAATAAATTTAATAAAATACTAGATAAAAATATTAAAGAAATTGATGATAAAGTTTTAACTGTTCTTAAAAAATACTCTTGGCCTGGAAATATTAGAGAATTAGAAAATACAATAGAAAGAATGGCCGTGCTTGAAACAAGTGATAGCTTAAATTTAGAAAATATTGAGCCAAATATTTTAAATAATACTGATTTATTGAGTTTAAATTTTAGTAAAGCATCAAAAGATGTTGCTGATACAAATAATTATTCAAATTTAACATTAAAAGAGGCTAAAAAGGCACTTATTTCTAGTTTTGAGAAGAATTATATTTTATCCGTACTTAAAAAAACAAATCAAAATATTACTAAAGCTTCTCTCCTAGCCGGTGTTGAGAGGTCTAATTTTAGGAAATTAATGAGAAAATATGATTTATAGAGAATGTAAAAAATTAAATAAAGAGACTAATTACAAAGAAATAGAACAAGCTTTGGAGATAAATAATAAAATATGGAATGTAAAATCATCTCTAAATCAATTTATAGCTAGAGCTAAAAACAGTCATTTAGTTGCTCTTTTTGAAAACGGAGAACTTAAAGGAACAATAAGTGGTATTTTGCTTAATAAAAATGATATTTTAAACAATGAGAATTATCATACTTGGAATGGGGTAACGGATAATGGAACATTTAATAATGTTAATAAAAAAGGAGACACTCTTTGTTGTGTGGCTATAACTAGTTCAAAGGCGAATTCTACAAATGAAGAAATTAACAATGATGAAACATTAATCTTATCTAAAGATTTTATAAATAAAAATATAGAAAATTATATCAATTCGGGCTTGGATCCCGTTATAAATTTTCATAAAAAAGACAAAGGAATAATAAAAGGGGCAAAAGTTGTAAAGATATTTCCAAATGGACGCCCTGAAGATAAGTTTAGCTTAGGCTTTAATATATTGATGCAATATCCTGAAATAACAGATGAATTACGAACTGAATTATTAAAAATTGATATTAATTGTGAAAATATGTCAGCAGGTAAAGCACTTATTATTGGGGCTGTAAAAGAAGCAATAAAAAATAAAAATATCAGTTATATTATGCCATATTCTAGGCCGGTGAAATATCATTATTATTTAACGAGAGTTTTAAGAAGACTTAAAGGAGATAATTTTGATTTTGAAAATGAGAAAGAAGAAGAATTTTATAAAATTGTTTTAGAAAATCTGTAAGTAGTAGAGACAAGGCATTGCCTTGTCTCTACTTGGATTTTTGGTACTCAAGTTAATGATAATAATGGTATTTGCACTCCTAATTGTGCTACAGCGAAAAAAATGTTTTTAAATAATTGACACATTAAGGTAAGGGAGTATATATTAAGTAAGTGTATTTATTATATGGAAGATTAAATGATTTATGATATATTGGAAGTTTTTAAAGATGCCTATAAAAAAGAGGGAGATAAATTAATATTAGGTAATTACTCTCTTAAAGAGGGACTTTATTGTAAAATTAATAAAGATGAAACAATAAATTACTTTATTGTAAAGAAAAAAAATAAAGAATTAAGCTTTACGGATATTAATGGTGGTCTAGATAGTGAAATGTTTGAATGGTTTAAAGAAAGAGATTATTATAGTAATTATTTAAACTCAAATAAAGCAATTGATCCTCCTAAAAAGATGATTCATAATAATAATTATTTAACTTTATTTATGAAAATAGATAATATCAAATCTGAAAACCTTAATTATATAGAAGAGAAGTTATTTAAAAGTTTAAAAGGGTTTAAAAGCTTTAATAAACCTAAAGAGATAGAAATTCTTAAAAATTATAATCAATATATCTTAAATGATGAAAGAAAAAAAGATATTTCGATAAAATATAAAATATTATCAACTATTTTTGAAGAGATCATCTCTATTAAAGAGGAAAAAGGGATAAAAAATTATGTTAAAATCTTTTTTGATGAAGATATAGAGAAGTACAAAGATGAAAGTAAAATATATTTTGCAATAAAAATATTTAATGATATTAAGTATAGTAAAGTATTAGATGAAACAATCTATGGTTTATCAAATTCTAATATGGGATTAAATGCAAAGAAACCATATTTAGAATCTAAGACTAAAAAATTTACAATACCCTTTATGATTACTGATGAGAATGCTTTAATTATAAAGAAATTTTTTGATTGGTTGAAGTTTCAAGGTTATAATGAGCATTATCCTTTAGATAAAAATGAAGAACATCTATTTATGAATAAACATTCTAAAAATGATGAAGCTATTATAGATGATTTTGATTACATTCCCAATCAGATAGATAAATTAAAAGAATCAATATATTTTAAGAATCACTTAATGCTTAAAAATGGTAAAAAACTTATAGAAGATGATACAATTGATTATTTATATGAGTTAGAAGAGATAGTTCATGAAATATTTTATAATAATCAATTAAAAAATAACTATTTTAATGAAGTTTATAAAAAACTTGATAAATCTTTTCAAAATTTAATATATATTACAAGGGCTTCAATGGTCAATTACTTTAAAAAGTATAATGAAAAAACATTTTACCAAGTAATTAAAAAATATGGTAGTGATTTTGTTATTTTACATTTAAAAAGAGATAATCTTTTTAAAGCAGGGTTAAGTTTAAATTTGAAGCTTTCATTATTAGCTCATAAAGGAGAAAAAGTTATGAATATAAAAGAGATGCAAACAAATATGTTAAATAGATTAATTGATTCAGATTATAAAGAGTTGTCAGCAGAAGAATTTTTTTATCTTGCGGGGCAAGTTGTTAAATATTTACTTAATCATAGTGAAGCTTTTGAAAAAAAAGGAGATATGTTAGAGCCTTTTTTACGAGCTAATAATGCTCAGAAAATAAAAAAGAATATTGAAGTTGTATATTTTAAATATAAGCATGCGGTTAGCTTAAATTATGTTAAATTTAATAATGCAATTAGTTTAGTTATGTCCTATTCTTCTGAAGATAAATTATCACATAATATGGATAATTTTTTAATTGGTGTTTTAAGTGATAATATTTTTTATGTGAAGAAAGAGGAATGAAGTTGAACTATTGGCATATGATAATTGCTCCAAATAGTGACTGGAGTATAAAAAAAGATTCAGAAGATGAAAAAGAGAGAGGAAATAATACAATAGAGTATTTAAACTTAAATTTTAGTAAATTAGTTAAAGCAATAAAGAATATATTTGTACAAATAGAAACATATAAACAACAAAATTTTAATATCAATCAAATTTTTAGTTATTTTAAAGAATTTGAAACAATTTTTAAACAGTCAAAAGGAGAAAAATTATGAACAGAGTTTATGGAGTAATAGGAATCAGTTCTAAAATGTCAAATTGGAATGCAGATTTTACAGGAAGACCAAAATCAACAAGTAATGGAGATATTTTTGGAAGTGATAAAGCTCTTAAATATCCAATGAAGAAGATGTGGAATAGCGAAGCGGATAAAAAAGTTTTATTTATTAAATCTTGGAAAGATCAACAGGGAAACAAAGAAGATGCTCCAGTTTCTGTTGTTCCTAAAAATTTAGGAGAAAGGTATAAAGAAATATTTTCAGAAATAGATAAGAAAACTTCAACTAAAGAAGTTATAAAAAATCTTTTTGATGCAATTGATGTTAAAAATTTTGGTGCTACTTTTGCCGTTGAAGGGCAAAATATTTCTATTACAGGAGCTGTTCAATTTGGGCAAGGTTTTAATAAATTTGATGATACAAATATTGAAGTTCAAGATATTTTATCACCTTTTACAGATAGTAAAGCTGAAGAAAAAGGAAAAGAAGCCAAACAGGCAACACTTGGTACAAAAATAACAGTTGATGAAGCTCATTATTTTTATGGATTTTCAATTAATCCACATAATTATGATGAATATAAAGATATTGTTGAAGATTTTAAGGGCTATACAGAAGATGATTATAAGGAGTTTAAAAGAGTAGCTTTAGTTTCAGCAACTTCATTTGCTACAAACTCAAAATTTGGTTCTAATAATGAATTTGCTTTATTTATTGAAACAAAAAAAGATAGTAACTTATATCTTCCTGATTTATCAGAATATATTATTTATAACTCTAAAGAGCGAGGAATTGATTTAACAAATTTAGATAAAATTATAAAAAAAGATTGTATCGAATCAATAGAGGTTTATTATAATCCTGTTACAACTAAATTAACAAAATCTAGTTTGAACGCTAAATATTTTAATATTGTAACAATGGATGAATTATAAAATGAAAGCAATTAGTTTTGAATTAGGTGGTAAAACTGCATTTTTTAAAAAACCTGATGTGAATGTATATGCTTATTTTACCTATAATAATATACATAAACCTGTTTTACTTGGATTACTAGGAGCAATTTTAGGATTGAAAGGACATAATCAATTGTTTAATGAGTTAACTTCATTGAGAACTAGGTTCAAAAACAGTAAAAAAGAAATAAATAAAGTATCAAAAGCAGAAAAAGAGTTATTGACCTTAAAAGAAGGGTTAAAAAGTTATAATATTGATGATAAAAAATATAAATCAATAGTAAAAAGAATAAATAACTCTGAAAAAAAACTTTTATCATTAAAAGATGAATTCGAATATATTTTAAATTTAGAAAAAGAGCTTGAATATTTAGAAAATTCTTATCCCGAATATTATGAAAAATTAAATAAACTTAAAATATCTATCATTCCTTTAAGTGAAAATGGTTATTTTACTAAAAAAATACAGGTTTTTAATAATAGTGTAGGGTATGCTTCAAAAGAACAAGGTGGAAATTTAATTGTGAGAGAACAGTGGTTAGAAAGCCCTAAATGGAAAATTATTATTTTAGATGATAATTCAATTGAAAGAGAAATTTTTGATAAACTTGAGGATTATTTGTTAAACTCTAAAACTGTTTTCATTCCTTATTTAGGTAAAAATGACCATCCTGCTAAAATTGATAAAGTTGAAAAAGTCAAATTAGAAAAAATTGAATTTAATGGAAAAATTGATTCTCTTTTTATAAATAAAAACTTCCTATTAAATAGCTTTCCACCAAGAAATGAAATTGGTTTTTTATTTAAAGAAGTTTCACCAATAAAATTAAAAGAAAAATATCATTTTTATGAATATGAAACATTAGCTTATACAAATTATAAAATGAATATAAACTCTGATGAAAGCTTAATAATCTACTCAAAAGATAGTAAAAATTATTTCTTTTTCTAGATAAAGTAGGAAAACATGTATTTAAATTTAGAAGAATTAAATTTGGTTGATAACTTAAGTATAATCTTTGCTCATAGAAAGAAAAATAAGAAAAAAGAAACATTAGAGGAACATTTAAATTTAACTAAAGAATATTTAGAATTTTTGATAAGCACAAAAAAACTTAATAAAATAATAGATGGTTTGTTGTTTTCTGTATCAAGACCTCATCATAATTTATTAAAAAAAATGTTTTATAATGCTGTTTACTTACATGATTTAGGTAAAATTAACCCATCATTTCAAAAAAATAAAATGGATAATGAACATTTTGACATAACAACAGAATCATCACAACACTCTTTATTATCTGCTAAAAAATATATTAATATTTTTATGAAAGAAATTGAAAAGATTAAAGAAGACCGTGATTATTATTGTTTATTATATATTCTGTATAGTTTTGCATATCAAATATCAAAACATCATGGAAGATTATCTTCATTTAAGGATTTTAACTTTAAAAATGATATAAAATTTCAAAATCTTCTAAAACGAGATTTGAATATTCCTAATTTTGAATTTTATATCTTAAACAAACTTTTATTTTCTCTATTAGTTAGTAGTGATTATTATGCTACTGCTGAATATATGACAGATTTAAAAACAGATGATTTTGGTGTACTATCAGAAACTCAAAAAAAATTACTATTAACAAAATTTGAATCAAATAAAGTTATCCAAAGTATAAGAGAATTTCAAAATGGAGATTTAAAATTTAGAGATAATGATATTAATAAATTAAGATGTGAAATGTTTCTTGAGGCTGAAAAAAGGATTCAAAATAATATAGATAAAAATATTTTTTACCTTGAAGCTCCAACAGGTAGTGGAAAAACACTTACCTCTATAAATTTAGGACTAAAACTATTGGAGAAAGATAATAATTTAAATAAATTATTCTATATATTTCCTTTTAATACACTGGTTGAGCAGACTAAAAATACATTTGATGAAATATTTTCAAATACTGTTAATATTGAAGTAATAAATTCTATTACACCTATTAAAGTGGATAAAAAATATAAAAATCAGGAAGATGAAGAGAGTGAATATGATAAATCATATATGAACAGATTATTCTTTCATAACCCAATTATTTTAACAACCCATGTTTCTTTATTTAACATTTTATTTGGAACATCAAAAGAAGATAATTATCCTTTATGGCAACTTGCAAACTCTGTTGTGATTATTGATGAAATTCAGTCATATAATAATAATTTATGGTGGTATATTATTGAATTTTTTCAGAAATATGCGAAGTTATTAAATATTAAGATAATAATAATGAGTGCAACTTTACCTAAACTTGATTTATTATTAAAAGATGATAAAAAAGATATCTTTTTTAGTCTAATTAAGGACAGAAACTACTATTTTAAAAATAGCCTTTTTAAGGAAAGGGTAAAACTTAATTTCTCATTATTAGAAAATGAAAATTTTAATAAAAATGATGAATTAAGAGAAAAGCGACTTAAAAATTTGTTAACTATCTTTAGTAAAGAACTTAATAGCAATAAAAAAATACTTTTTGAGTTTATAAAAAAAGATACAGCTAGAGAAGTTTTTGATATATTAAAACAAAAAATTGATAAAAATTTTGAAAAATATGAGTTAACTGGAGATGATAATAAAGCTTATAGAGATTTTGTTATTTCTAGAACAAAGATAGATAATATTAAAATTATAATAGTTGCTACTCAGGTTATTGAAGCTGGGATTGATATTGATATGGATATTGGTTTCAAAGATATTTCGACTCTTGATAGTGAAGAGCAATTTATGGGAAGAGTAAATAGATCTTGTAAGAAAAGTAATTCTGTTGTTTATTTTTTTTATTTAGATGATGAAACAGGTATTTATAAAGGCGATAATAGATTAGAGTTTAATTTAAGGAAAACAGAAAATCAAATAATTTTAAAGGATAAAAATTACCCTGATTTTTATAAAAAAGTATTAAGTCAAATAAGTAAAAATGGATTAAAGTTTGAAAATGGTATATCTACAAATATTGATACTTTTAATACCCATATATCTAAATTAAATTATTCTGAAATTAGTAAAACAATGACATTAATAAATTCACAGAACTATACTTTATATTTTCCTTTTAAAATAGATATAAATCAATATGATATCAAAGAATTTAAAAATATTGATAATAATTTATTAACAAATAATTTTTTAGATGGTAAAAAAGTTTGGAATAAATTTAAAGGATTAAGAGAAATTGAAAGTTTTACCGAAATGAAAATTGAAAAATCTAGAATTAATTCGTTAATGCAGTTTTTTACATTTAATATTATAAAATATGGAGAAAATAATAAGCCTTGTGGCTGGATTGAAGAAGTTGGAGGAATTTATTATATTGAAGACTATGAAGATTTCATTACAGAGGATTTAAAATTTAATAGAAAAGGGTATCAGGAAAGATGTAAAAGTAATTTTTGGTAAATTATATTTATCTAACTATTTGCCAAATACATGATTAAACTGTATATTAAATAGTATTTATTTAGGGATTTAATAATGAAAATAATTTTAGAAAATTTTGGAATAATAGAAAGATTTGAATTTGATACTGATGATGATTTTACTTTTATTATTGGAGCAAATAATACAGGTAAGTCTTATGCAATGACTGCTGTTTATTTAATTATTAAAAATCTACCTTATTTAATAGAGGATTTTAATTCTGAATTTATTCATAAAAATATAACGCTATTAAAGTCACCTTTAGAGCAAGAAGAATTTAAACAGGCTCTAAAAGCTGAAGATAAAGACTCAATAGAGGCTTTATCAGATAACTCAGATATAAAAGGTGACTTAAATAATGGAGTTTTCATTAAAAATTTAAATAATTCTTTTAAGAATAGCTTTGATTCTATAGAAAACTTACAAAACCAATATAATAATAATGATTTAAATATTATTATTAGTACATATTTTTTTATATTTCATATCAAAATTAAAAATGGTATTTTTTACTTTGAAGTAATAGGTAATGGATATGAAAATTCATCTGATAGGTTTAGAGAAATTTGTATTGAGCAAATTTCTAAAGATAATTATGATGAAGATAATGAAGAGTTTAATTATAAAGCTTCTATAGATAATTTACAAAAAGAAATATTTTCTGAATTAAAAGATCTAAAAAACATTTATTACCTTCCTGCATCTCGTTCTGGAATTTATCAATCAATGAATTCATTTGGACAAATTTTTGCAGAATTATCTCAAAAAAGAACTGAAATATCATATGATATAAAAATCCCAACAATGTCTGTTCCCATAAGTGACTATTATATAAATCTTGTGAGTATCAAAGAAAATAGTGATAAAAAAAACTTAGAAATTGAAAAAATTGCTTCTGAAATAGAAAATAATATATTAAATGGAAAGGTTTCTTTTAATAAAGAGAATAAAAAATTAACATTTTTACCAAATGGTACTGATTTAAATTTAGATTTAGCTTTTACATCTTCTATGGTTTCAGAAATTACTTTTATAGTTGCATATTTGAAATATATTATAAATAATAATGAGAATAATATAATAATGATAGAAGAACCAGAAGCTCACTTACATCCAGAAGTGCAAATTGAATTATTGAAAAAATTTATTGAATTATCAAAGCTTAATGTTAAAATTATAATAACAACTCACAGTGATTATATGCTTGATCAATTAAATAACTTAATTTTATCAAAAGATGTTAATATTAATAAGGCCAGTTGTTTGTTCTTTAAGGAGTCTGAAAAGGGAACAAGAGTTATTAATGTTAATGTAAGTGAATTAGGAATTAAAGATGAAAACTTTATTTATACATCTGAAAAACTTTATAACGAGAAATTGAATTTTATTGATAATTTAAATAAATATGAGGATTAATGTTTGATGAAATTATTAATAATAGAGATTTAAATAAATATTTATCTTCTAAATGTAATGAAAATAACATTGAAGCTAAAATCTGTAGTAAATTAGTTTGTAATGATGATTATTTAGTTGTTAAAGTAGATAATTATTATAATAATTATCCTTTTAAGAAAAAACAAATTCCAAAATCTATAGATTGTCTTATTCCAATAAAATGTAAAATCCCAAAAAGAAAGAATATAAAAAAGGATATTTATAATTTATATTTAATTGAATTAAAAAATATAAAATCTCCTCAAGGTTTTAAAATAAAAGATATTGAGGAAAAATTTAAAACAACAATAGATGATTTTTTAAAAGATAGATTTAAGAATTTATTTGATTTTGAGATAAATAATTTTTATTGCTATTTTATTAGTGATCCTTATGGAGTAAAACTCAAGAAGAGATATAAAAGCATCACTCAAGAAGAATATGAAAAATTATTTAAAAGTTATAATTTAAGATATTACCGTAGAACTATACTATTTAAATATAAAAATAAAATATCAATGATTAAACCCGTTTTACCAAATCCTACAATTTGTAATTGTTGATTTTATTTTAATAAAAGGACACACATGAAAATAAAAATAGAATTAATATCAAACCAAATCATAATCCTCAAAACGGGCTACAACGCTTTGTTACAAGCCTTAATATATAATAATATATCAGATAAGCTTTCTGAAAAACTTCATGATGAAGGTTTTTTATATGAAAAAAGAAAGTTTAAACTTTTTACATTTTCTTCAATTTTAGAAAGAGGGAGCTTTGATAAAATAAAAAAAGAATTTAAGTTTCCACAAAGTATTAGTTTTTATATTTCTTCTCCTGTTGATTATATTCTTGAAGACATGGCAAGGACTTTTATTAATGCCAACGAAGTAAGATTGGGAAATAATAAATTATTTGTATCATCTGTAAATGTGATAAATACTATGCTTCCTCGTAATAATATTTTAAAGATAAATGCAGTTACTCCTATAGAAATGCACTCAACTTTCAAAAAGGCAAATGGTAAAAATTTTACTCATTATTATTCACCCTTTGAAGAAGAGTTTAGTATTTTGATTAGAGATAATTTAATAAAAAAATGGAGTGTATATTATAAAGAAGAAATTGAATCATCATTTACTATAAAACCGCTTTTTAAAAATAAAAATAATGAAAAAATTGTATATTTCGGTACAGGAGAAAAGAGAACTTTGGTTAAAGGTTGGAAAGGATATTTTAATATAGAAAGTGATAATCCTAAGTTATTAAAATTTGCTCTTGATACTGGATTAGGAGGCAGAAATTCGCAAGGGTTTGGTATGATTGAGGTTGTTAGGTAAAGGGAATATTGATAAAAATCAATTTATATTGTATTATAAATTGGTTTTATAGGTAGATTATGAAGATAATAATAAAAAAATTTGGGCCGATTGAGAATGCAAATATAGAAGTAAAAGATTTTAATATTTTCATAGGTAAGTCTGCAACAGGAAAATCGTTAATTGCAAAACTTGTTTATTTGTTTTTGGGGTTTTATAGAGATAAGTATAAAATTAGAGGCGCTAATGATATGGCTCATCGTTTACTTGTAAACTATATTTCTATATTTGGTAAAAATTATTTTGATTTTGAAATAATTTTTTATTATACAGAAGATAAATACATTAACATAAAGAGTGATAAAATAGACTCATGGAATGCTAAAATTTCTGAAAAATTATCTATTGATATTGAAACTTTTTATGAAAAGAATAAAAAACTATCTGAAAACTATGAAAATACACTTGATTTCGAAATCCTTGAGAATATTAATGAAAAACTATCTAATAATGTTTTTGAAAACAAGTTAAATCCTATTTATTTTCCTACAGAAAGAAGTTTTTTTACGATATTAAATGAAACGATTTATTCTGTTATTTCAGGAGATAGTAATATCTCTATTTTAATGAAAGAGTTTGGAAAAATGTATAAAAAGTATTCTAATTCTTATAGTGATAATTTTGATGAAATTAAAGCTAGAGTAAAAAAATACATTAATCAAGTAATTAAAGGACGTTATGAAATTATAAATAATGAAGAAAGATTTTATATAAATGATCATTATATTACTCTAAAACAGTTATCTTCGGGACAGCAACAATTACTTCCTGCAATAATTGTTTTATCTCAGTTATTAAAGGCTATAGGTAATAAAACAAATAGATTGATAATATTTGAAGAACCTGAAATAAGTTTATTTCCTGAGGATCAAAAAGCATTATTAGAGTTATTGATTTTAGTAACAAAAGAAAGTAATAGTTCTTTGCTGATTACGACTCATAGTCCATATATTTTGACATCTTTAAATAATTTAATTCAAGCTGATAATACCTATAAGCTTAAAAAGGATAAAAAAGAATTAATTACTAAAATAATACCAAAATATTTATGGTTAAATATTGATGATATTACTGCTTATGAGGTAAAAAAGGGTTCAAATGTTAATTCTATAGTGGATGATGATATTAAACTTATTAATGCAGAGTATATTGATACCACTTCAGAAGTTTTAGATTCCGATTTTGATTTATTACTGGATATAAAGTATGAGTAATTTGTTATGTAAAAACTTTTATTGTTGTAAAATTGAAAGCAATAAGATTATTTCTAAAAAAGAAGAGAAATCAACTTTTAGATTAATAAATAAAAATAATTATAATATCGGAGTAATTAAGTTAGATGATTGTAATAAATATGACTATTTACTTCAGAGGTGTGATTATATTCTAAACTCTGATGATAAGAATGTTAGTATTTTTATTGAGCTTAATGGAAAAAATATAAATCATGCAATAAAACAATTGAATAATTCAATTAAAAACTTAAGATATCTTTGTTTTAACAAGGTTTATGCTTATTCTATTGGAACCAAAACAATGCCTAAATCAAGAAATAATATAAATAAAGCAAAAGAAATTTTTATGAAGCTATATCAAGTTAAATATGAAAATAAGAATATAATTTTAGAAAAGGATATTGAAAAGTTATGAAAATAAATATTTATGGTTCATTAATTCAGGCATATAAAATTTGCCCTAGACAAGCGTGGTTAATGAGCAGAAACTTAGTCGGAAATCAACAAGATGAATCACTGGCAATAGGACGATTAATATCAGAAACTACTTATAAAAACTCCAAAAAAGAAGTGAGAGTAGGGAATAATATATTAGATATAGTAAGGCCTGAAAATGGTAAAATTATACTTGTTGAAGTCAAAAAATCATCAAAAGCTATAGAAAGTTCTGAATTTCAGCTTTTATATTATATTTATAGCTTAAGAAACAGTAATATTATAGGAGAAATAAGAATTCCTGAAGAAAAAAAGATTGTTCCCATTATTTTAACAGAAGAAAAGAAAACTGAACTTGAGAAATTAATATCTGAAATTCAAGATGTTTTAAGTAAAGAGAAGCCTCCAATAAGTAAACGAATTAAGTATTGTAAGACTTGTTCTTATAATGAGTTTTGCTGGGCATAATTTTACATTCTTCCTTATTTGCTTATAATATAAATAAGGTCTTAGGGGAGGGAGTTAAATGAAGTTTATTGGTTATCATGGGACATCTAAAGAGGCATCTTTAAGTATCCAAGCTGATAAAAAATTTAATTTATCTGGTAAAAAAGAATGGCTAGGAGAATAGAAAATAGATTTACTCCTGAAGACAATAGATTTGTAGAAGTTGTATTTAATCTTGATGTTGCTTCTCTAAAGAAAACCTTTAGTCTTTCTCTTCAAATTAAAGGGGGCAAGGCAATGAAAATATGCCAGATGAACTATTTGAAACCTTATATAAACAAAATGCTCCTGCAATCTTATATCCTTTTGCAAGAGCAATAGTGACATCTTATACATCTCAAATGAATATTCCTGCAATAATATTACCCACATTGAATTTTTCAATAGAAAATAATAAATAATAAAAAGAGTGAAAACACCTCTTGGGTGGTTGAACGAAAAATTTAAGATATTTAGCTTAAATTTGGGAATTAAGATTTCAAGCTTAATGACCGATATATAAATCAAGAGTATAAATTTATTTTGAGGTATATATGAAAGAAACAGTATACATATTCAGCTCTGGAAAATTTAAAAGAAAAGATAATACTCTGTTATTTTTAGCAGGAGAAGAAGAGAAAAAACGATTTATTCCTGTCGAAAGGGTAAAGGAAATTTTAATTTTTGGTGAAGTTGATTTAAATAAGAGAGTTTTAGAATTTTTAAGTCAAAAAGAAATTATTCTATCGTATTTTAATTATTATGGTTGGTATATGGGGAGTTTTTACCCAAGAGAGCATTATAATTCGGGGTTTATGATATTAAAACAGGCTTCTGCGTATGAAAATTACGAAAAGAGGTTAAATTTAGCAAAGCAATTTATAATTGGAGCAGGAAAAAACAGTTTGAAAATATTAAAATATTATAATAGAAGAGGACGAAAATTAGAAGGACAAATAGAGAAAATTGAGAGAAATCTAGAAAATTTAAAAACAAAAACAACAATTGAGACATCTATGGCAATAGAAGGGGATAATAAAAAAATATACTACGATGGTTTTAATGAAATTATAAACGACGATGAATTTACATTTACCAAGAGGACTAGAAGGCCTCCAAAAGATTATTTAAATTCACTTATTAGTTTTGCAAACTCTATGATTTATAATGCTGTACTTGGAGAAATTTATCAAACTCATTTAGATCCACGAATAGCATTTTTACATTCTACTAATTTTAGAAGATTTAGTTTGAATTTAGATGTTGCAGAGATTTTTAAGCCAATAATTGGAGATAGAACTATATTTTCACTCCTAAATAAAGGAGTTATTACAGAGAAGAGTTTTGAAAAAGGGTTAAATGGTATTTTGTTAAAAACCACTGCAAAACAAAAGTTTTTAAAAGCCATGGAAGAAAAGATGAAGCAAACAATTCAACATTCTACACTAAAAAAGAAAGTAAGTTATAGGAGATTGATTAGAATGGAGTTGTATAAATTAGAAAAAGACTTAATGGAAGAGCAAGAGTATAAAGCATTTGTTATGGACTGGTAGGAGCTGATATGTTTGTAATTTTAATTTACGATGTAAATGCAAAAAGGTGTAATAAGTTATTAAAAATGTGTAGAAAATATTTAACATGGGTTCAAAATTCTGTTTTTGAAGGAGATATAAGTAAAGCTGACTATAAAAAGCTTGTTTATGAGATAAATTCTGTAATAGATGAAAGTGATGGAGATAGTGTAATTGTTTATACTTTTAGAAGTTTACTTTATTCAAAGAGAGATGTTTATGGAATAGATAAAAAAGAAGATTTTCAGTTTTTATAGTTTTTATGGCCTTTCAGCTAAACGAATTTATCTTTCAGGCAAAAAAGTAACCAAGTAAAACTTGTTTCTTTTTTTATATGAAATATGCTATAATTCAACATATAAAAGATAATAAATTTAATTAAATTTATATTTTTTTAACCTAAAAAATTCTGTCTATATGTAGTAGAGTAAAAAGAGTAGGGCTACGACAGAAATTTTTAATGTTTTTCATCAAAAAATTTTCAATAAGTATTTGACAAGACCATATTACTAAGCTATTATAACAACAATAGCTCTTGTAAAGGGTCGTTATTATACACAACTTAAACCTTTGGCCTAAGGTTATAGGTCTTTTTACTTTACCTATGAGGAATTGAAACTCTTCTAAA
>Ga0256842_1000765_pt1 | contig 27993 bp, 30 predicted proteins | sample 4559240metaG_FD_185973 | JGI IMG/M metagenome (GOLD analysis project Ga0256842, IMG submission 185973) | Hydrothermal vent microbial communities from Guaymas Basin, Mexico - 4559-240 | ecosystem: Environmental > Aquatic > Marine > Hydrothermal vents | place: Mexico: Guaymas Basin | collected... | reverse complement strand
TTTTATATTGGATACTTTGTAGTATAATTTCTATGATTCTTAGTTGTGTGAGCATACATTCTAAGAATCATCTTTTTCTTTAAACTATTCTTAATCCTTTATATTTTTTGTCTAAAGTGTAGTAATAATTAAATATCTTGATTATAACTTAATATGTAAGTTAATTGTGATATAATATTTAAATAAGTTAAATTTAGGTAAAGGAGTAATAAAATGAAACGATTTATATGGTTATTGAGTATAATATCAATGTTTATATTGGTAAACTGTGGGGGAGGCTCTTCATCTAAAGAGGCTAAAGAGCTTCTGCAAAAAATTTTACAAATTGTAGGAATTCCTCATGAGATAGTAGTTAATATCTGTCAAGATGGTAATGAGAATGGTATTTGTGAAAATTTTGAACTACAGACAAAAGTAACTTTAAATAAAGGTGATAGTTTTGATGATATTTGGCAAAAGATTACTCTAACAGAAGATGGTAAATATTTCTTAGAGACAAGAGACCCAACTAAACCAATTTTATTAGAGCTTCAAGATGAAGCAAAAGTCAATTATGATAATGGTAAATTTACACTTCCATTTAATGGATTTAAAACTTATGAGCAAAATGAGACAAAAGAGTTATCTATTTTAGCTTCTATGGTTGATAAGAACTATTTTAGTGATAGTGATTTAACTGCAATTAGAAATTTAAAAAATAACACTACACAAGATAAATTTTATGCAAAACTATTAGATGCGTTGGAGACTAATATCAACACTTTAAGAGGTGCAGGATTAGATGCACAAAATAGTATGTTAGCAAACTTAAAAGAGATGGCATCTGAACTTATAGCTAATGGTATAAAAAATACTCTTCCAAAAGATTTAAATAACTGTGGAATAGATATGGGTTGTGTTGATACAAGATTAGAGACTGTATATGATAAAATCACTATATCTACTGAAAAAGCTAATGTTATTAAAGAGACATATACCCAACCTACACCTACGGTATCACCTAGTAGTAGTGGAAAAAGATTACTTGTTTCAAAAGAGACAGAATATAATGAAGACAACTATGGAGATATAAAAACTACTGATACTACTACTACAACTTATGAATATGATAGTAGTAATAGAATTATAAAAGATACAACTATAAGTGTATCAACATATAATGGTAAAGAGACATCTAGAGATGAAGATACTTGTATATATAAATATGATAGTAAAAATAGATATATAGGAGATGACTGTACAGAAACTAGTACATCTAGCTATAGTGGTGGTTCTCCTTCAACATCAACAAGTAGAGCAGAAGTTATCTATTCTGGAGATAAAGTAAGTTCATGGTTAAATTATGATAAGGGGAAACTTTATAGTAGAGGTGATGTCATTAAATGGGATGGAAATAAACCTTTAGAATGGAAAAATATATCTTATGATGATAATGGTACAACAACTACAGGAACATGGGTAATTACATATACGGGAGATAATCCAACACATATAACTATTACAGATGAAACTACAAAAGATTTAACATTTGATAGAAAATTTGATAATAAGAAAAACCCATACTATTATATCGCTACATTTCAATCATCTTTTTATGGTTGGTTTGGTTGGTACGGTAAAAATAATATAACAGAAGAAACAATGCATTATTATGTAAATGAGACTAAAATCACTTCTGTTCAAACAAATAGTTTAACATATAATAGTAATGATATGCCAATAAAAATAGATAGTTCTAGAAGCTATTCTACTAATGATTATATTGAACATACAGTTAAAACCTATGAATATATAGAGGCAAAATAACCTCCTAAAAGGCTTATTAAATTAAGCCTTTTATAAAGGTTAAGCAACATTTTCATATTGATTAAAAAAATCTTCAAATAAAATTTTGACTTTATTAGCAATAGCTTGATTTAGTTCTATTTGAGGAGCAGACTCAATATCTTCTAATGAACTTGCTATTAACTCTAGTCTAAATACTTTAAATGTATTACAAACAAGTTTAGATGTTAGATGAATAATATTTTTATTGGGAAACTCTTTTTTAGCTCTTTCATAAAAACCTTCTTCTGTACCTAATACATAAGTATTAACACTATCTCCATTCTCTTCTATTAATTTTAGCATATCACCAGTTCCCATAACACGGTCTGCAATTTCAGTTACTTCTGGTTTACACTCTGGGTGAACTAGTACCATACAATCTTTATGCTCTTCTCTAGCTCTTAGAACATCTGCAATAACAGCAGAATTATATACATTACAAGTTGGATTATAAGGATAGTTTATAATCTTATCTCCTAAATGTTCAACTGCCTCATCTGCACAATTACTCTCTCCTGCAAAAAGTACTTGTGGAGCATCTAAAGAGTTTATTGTTTCAACTACTCTACCAGGAATTGTAATATAATCAGCAAGAAGTTTTATAGGTAATGGAGATGTTCCATAACATACAAATGGTAAATTTGGATACTGTTCAATAAATTGAAAAATTTTATCAAAACTTAAATTTGAGTGACTAGCAATAGGACAATCTGATAATAGTGGCATTATTACTTTTTTATTAGGTATCATAGCAACTGCCATTTCTGCAAAAAAAGTAGGTGCAAGAACTACCACTATATCAATATCATCTCTTTGTCCAATAGTTTTTATATCCGTAAAAAACCCATAACTATCAGATAAATAATCACTAACTTCATGTGTTTCAATTGGTGCATAGTGATGGGCAATAATAACTGCATTGTGTTGTTTTTTTAACTCTTTAATTCGTTCTAACATTGTTATTCCTTATAATTAATATTTAAAAACAAAATAGTACTAAAAATGTGATTACTTTGTGATAAATATTAATAATTAATAATATTGTTTAATTATTAAGAACAATTATAGAGTTAAATCTATCTATTATTAGATTACCATCTTAACATCACAATGGTCTTGAAAAGCCTTAAATAGTTCATCTCTCTCTTCTTGTGAACAAACTTCACAACTTGCATTCATACTTATAAATTTACCTTTACTAGAGATATTACCATCTCTACATTTATAGTCTTTATAAGCCATAATATCAAAGATGCACTTTTGTAACTTCTCTTTATCAGTTCCTATAACTTTAAATCCCCACTCACAAGGGTACTCTATGGTTGGTTTCTCTTTTGTTTTATCGTCTAAAATCACCTGATTTTCCTCCTGATTTTTTTTCTAATTGTATATTTTTTATTATCATACCTTTATCTATTGCTTTTAACATATCATAAATAGTTAACAGTCCTACACTAACACCTGTTAATGCCTCCATCTCTACACCTGTTTGCCCTTTTAATTTAGCTGTTACAGTTAATTTAAATGCCGGTATATCAGGAAGCTCTTCTATATCTGTTTTAATTGAGCTTAACATTAAAGGGTGACACATAGGTATAAGTGTACTTGTCTGTTTTGCTCCCTGAATGGAAGCTATTACTGCTGTTTGAAGTACTGGTCCTTTTTTAGCCATATTATTTACTACTGCATTATAAGCATCTGGAGTTACTTCTATAATACCTGAAGCTACTGCTACTCTAGTTGTATCCTCTTTACTAGATACATCTACCATTTTTGGTTTATTATTTTCATCTAAGTGAGTTAAGTTCATTTTTCTATATCCTTTAGTACAATTCTACCCAAAAAATACTTTTCTATTCACATATAGTAGTTAAAGAAGAGAGATTTTATCTTATTTTTAAATAATATAAGATAATATATCTAATAATTTCAAATTATAAAAATGGAGCAATAAAATATGAAAAAAGTTCTAATATTAGGTGGTGGCTTTGCAGGTGTAGAGGCTGCCATTTATTTAAGAAAACATGATATAGATGTAACACTTGTAAGTGACCGTGACTATTTCTATATCTATCCAATCTCTATTTGGATACCAACAGGAGATAAAACAAAAGAAGATGTATCTGTACCACTTGAACAGTTATCTAAAAAACATGGATTTAATCTAATTGTTGATGCTGTAACAGTATTTGAAGCAAAAGATAAAAGAGTAACACTTAAAAGTGGTAAAGTTATAGATGACTTTGAATATATAGTTGTAGCTATGGGTCAAGATAAGATAAAAGCCAAAGGGATTGAAAATACTCTATCTATTTGTGGAAAGCCTGAAGAGGCTGTAGAGTTAAATAGAAGATTAGATGCTCTTATTGAAAAAGGTTCAGGAAAAATTGCTATGGGATTTGGTGGAAATCCAAAAGATACATCAGCAGTTCGTGGAGGTCCTGCTTTTGAAGTTCTATTTAATGTTAATACTCTATTAAAGAAAAAAGGTATTAGAGATAAATTTGAACTTATATTTTTTGCACCAATGGAAAAACCTGGTCTAAAAATGGGACATAATGCTGTTGATATGATGCACAAAATGTTTACAATGACAAATATTCATACACAAATTGGTTCAAAAATTGTAAACTTTGAAAAAAATGCTATAAATTTTGAAAATGGCAAAAAATTGGAAGCTGACCTTATTATGTTTATTTCAGCAGGAACAGGACACCATGTATTAGAAAAATCTGGTCTTCCTTTAAGTGATGCTGGATTTATTGTTACTAATGAATATAATGAAATAGATGGATTTGATGGAATATATGCTATTGGAGATAGTGCGTCTTTAATGGGTCCAGAGTGGAGAGCTAAACAGGGACATGTAGCTGAAGTTATGGCAAAAAACATTGCATATAATATTTTCCAAAAAATGCAAAAAATTAACTCAAAAAGAAGTTATATTGAACATATAAATATTTTATGTGTAATGGATACAGGAGATGGTGCAGCATTTGTATATAGAAGTAATACAAGTGCAAAAATGATACCTATGCCAATTATTGGTCATTGGATGAAAAAAGGTTGGGGTTGGTATTGTAAAAACTCTAAACTTGGAAAATTTCCAAGAATACCAGGAATGTAAATAAAATTTAATAGATAAAGGAAACAGATGAAACAAACAGTAGTAATGGAAAAATATCCAGTATTTGAGATAGATATTAAAAAGGAAGAGACAACATTCAAAAGTGTAGATGAGATTATGGCTTATCTAAAAGAAAAAATAGAGTCTCACCCAGTTGCAGTATATATAGCTACTTTTGACCACTATAGCCATACAAAATCTTTAGTAGAGGGTGAAATGTCAGATGATATATTAGATGCTAAAAATATAGTATGTTGTTTTGGAAAAAATTTACCAGAAGCAAATATGCTATCTGTAAGACCTCGTTCTATTGGTGTAGCTGAACTTAATGATGAGTTTGTAATAAGTTTTTTAGAAGCTCCAAATCCTATGGCAAATAGTGCTATGGAGAGTTGGGTCAAAAATATAGTTAATCTTTAACTTAAATAGAGTATTTTCTCATAACCTTTTGAAGATACTCTTTTGCTTTATCTTTACTCATACCATTAAGAGTAATAACTTGATGATATATATCTAGTTTACTAAAAGGTTTAGGGATTAAAAATCTGTCCCAGCTTTTTAATTGCCAATATGACGATGGTTGATAGTTTACTATCATAATTGGAAGCTTTGCTTTTAATGCTAAAGCTACTGCTCCATCACTCATACTATATCTAGGTCCTTTTGGTCCATCGGGACTTATCAGAATAGTTTGCTTTTTATTTATAGCTTTTATTGAATTAATTAAAGCACCTCTTGCACCTCTATTTGAAGAGCCTCTTAGAGAAGATATATGCAAATATCTTAATACTCTAGCAATAAGTTCACCATTAAAATGTCTTGAAATAATTGCTGAAGTTGGTTGAGTTTTTCTAAGTTTTCTATAGACTTGTGGAGAGATAAGAAGCTCTCCATGCCAAGCAACGGCTATACACTGTTCTTTAATAGGATTATCTATAAAGTGATATTTTTTTCTATAGCTAAACCATAAAAGACGCATAATTATAAATATAAGTGTAGGGATAAAAACAGTTCCCAATCCTCTTAATAGTTTTTTTTTAGATAGATTAAACACTAAATAATAGTTCCATCTAAAGCACCCCTAGAGGTCTTTGTAACTTTTACATCTTTTATCTCCCCTAAAAGCTCTTCACTACCATCTACAAAAAATAGTTTTCCATCATCACTTCTACCCGATATTTTACCACCTGATTTTAACTCATCAAAATAGACACTATGAGTTTTACCCATCTGTGAGTCCATAATCTCGTCTAAAATTTCAGTATGTCTCTTTTGTAGTTTAGTAAGTCTTTTTGATGCTACTTCGTTTGGAATTTGATTTGAATAGGTAGAAGCTTGTGTATGTGGTCTTGGGGAGTATTTAAATGAGAATAGTTGTTCAAAACGAACTCTCTCTAATACATCTAAAGTATCAGCAAAATCCTCTTCACTCTCATTTGGAAAACCTACTATAATATCTGTAGATATTGAAGCTTCAGGACATAGTTCTCTTACTTTTTTACATCTATTTAAAAACCACTCTTTAGTGTAGCCTCTTTTCATCTCTTTTAAAAGTTTAGTTGAACCACTTTGAAGTGGAATATGTATCTGTTTACAGATTTTAGGGTTAGATGCAAACTCTTCTAAAAACTCATCATCCATGTGTAGAGGGTGAGGAGATGTAAATCTAATTCTCTCTAATCCATCAATAAGACTTATTTCTCTTAAAAGCTCTGTAAAGTTTGACTTTTTATCAGTTGAAGTAAAATGTTTTCCATAGTTATTGACATTTTGTCCTAAAAGCATTACCTCTTTAGCTCCACTTTTAACAGCTTTTTTAATCTCACCTATAATTAAATCACTAGGAATTGAAACCTCATCACCTCTAGTTGCAGGAACTATACAGTAAGTACATGACTTATCACAACCTATAGAGATATTTACCATAGCTTTAAATGGATTTGTTCTATATTCTCCAAAATTATAATTACTATCATCATAATCTAAATCAATTTCAACAGCATGTTTTTTGTCTATTATTTTGGAAAGTTTTGATACATTTCTAGCACCTAATACAAAGTCAACAACAGGAGCTCTTTTTATTATATCTTTCCCTAAATGTGAAGCAGTACAACCAGTTACACCGATTTTAGCACCATCTTTTTTATATTTTCTAAAAACACCAATTTCAGAGAAAAGCTTAGATACTGGCTTTTCTCTTACACTACATGTATTTATAATAATTAAATCAGCCTTATTTAACTCCCCCGTTAACTCATAAGGCTCTTTTTTATTAAGTTCAGCTATTATATGTTCGCTATCACGAACATTCATTGCACACCCAAGTGTTTCTATATAAAGTTTTTTACAACTCATCTATATTTCTTAAACTATCTAAAATTCTATTTTACAATGTGAACTTCGTATATAAAGTCCTCATCATTTAAACCAAATTTAACCTCACGCATATAAACAGAGTAGTCTCTATCTTCAAAATACTCAATAAGTGCCTTCAAATCTTTATGTGAATTCTCTTTATCAAAATAGAATATAGACTTCTTCTCTAAATCTTCTTCAATTTTACTGAGCTCAATCTGCTTAGGTTTTGTAGTTATTGAAGCCCTTGCTAATTTCAATTTCATAGTTTTTCATTCCTTAAAAATATATATAATATGTTATATTTATGTTTAAAATTATTATACCTATTTTACTTAAAGGTAAGTTTAGCTATAATTCAACTCTTCAAAACAACGGATAAATTCACATAATTTAGTAACACATTGTTAAGTTTATAGTTAAAAGGATTGAGTATGGAAAAGATTGTTGATATTATAGAAGCTATGGCACATGAGAAAAATATCTCATTAGAATCTGCTGTAGATGCGTTTAAAGAGGCTTTAATTAAAACTGCAAAAAAATGCACAAGTTACACTTCACACTTTGAAGCCAATGTTGATATGGAAAAAAAAGATTATAGTGTAGAACAGATTATAACAGTAGTAAAAGATAATGATGAGAGATTTAAAACAGAACCTGATAGTGTAATAACACTAGAAGAAGCTAGAGAAGAGTATGGGGAAGATATTGATTTAGGTGATGAGCTTAGAAGTGCATTTATATTAGAAGAGCATGGACGAACAGCTTCTCATAATCTATTTAGAGAGTTACAATATCATATACAAAGACGAGTAGAGCAGGATTTATTTGAAAAATATAGAGAAAAAGTAGGCTCTATTTTAATAGGTACAGTTAATAGAATTGATGATAAAGATAATACATTTATAGAGATTGGTGAGTTAAAAGGTATTTTAAGTCAAAGAAATAGAATAAAAGGTGAAAAGTTTAAAGTAGGAGATACTGTAAAAGCACTTCTTCGTTTTGTATCTATTGACCCAGAGTATGGAATGTTTTTAGAACTTACAAGAACTGCTCCTAAATTTCTTGAAAAATTAATGGAAAAAGAAGTTCCAGAAATTGCTGATAATACAGTAGAAATTATTGCATCTTCAAGAATACCAGGGCAAAGAGCAAAACTAGCACTAAAAACAGATTTTCCAAATATTGACCCAATTGGTGCTGCTGTTGGAGTAAAGGGGACCAGAATAAACTCTGTAAGTAAAGAGCTTAATGGTGAAAATATAGATTGTGTTGAGTATTCTCCAATTCCTGAAGTGTTTATAACTAGGTCTCTCTCTCCTTCTATTGTTCAGAGTGTAAAAGTAACAGATAGAAAAAATAAAAAGGCATTAGTCAATATTACAAGTGACCAAAAAGCAAAAGCTATTGGAAAAAATGGTATAAATATTAGATTAGCATCAATGCTTACAGGATATACTATTGAGCTAAATGAGATAGAGGGTGTTACACAAAGGTCAAGTGATAGTTCTAATCAGCCAAAAGAGGTTGAAAAAACTAAAAATACAGATGCTTTAGCTGATTTATTTAAATAAGGGAAAAATTATGAATATAGAACTTTTAAGTCAAATTGTTGATTATGGTATTATAGGACTCTTAGGATTTATGAGTTTTTTAACTCTATTTTTTTGGATAGAGAGACTACTATACTATAGAGGCATAAAGGTTCAAGAGTATAAAACACAAGAAAAGTTAGAGCTTGATATTACTAATAATCTATCTATTATATCTAGCTTTGGAGCAAATGCCCCATATATTGGGTTACTTGGAACAGTTCTAGGAATTATTATTACATTTTATACTTTAGGACAGACAGGAGAGATAGATGTAAAACATATTATGACATCTTTAGCACTTGCTCTAAAAGCTACTGCTATGGGTTTAGTTGTTGCTATTCCTGCTATATTTTTCTACAATCATCTAAATAGAAAGGTTGATGTTCTTCTTACAAAATGGACAATATACCAAAAGGAGAAGTAGATGCTTCAGCGAAAAAGATTTGATACAATTAATGTTGTTCCATTTATAGATATAATGTTGGTTCTACTAGTCATTGTTTTAACTACTGCATCTTTTATTCAAACAGGTGCAATTAAATTAGACCTACCAACTGGAAGTTCTAAAATAGAAAAAGAACCTGAAAAAGAGCTAAAAATATCTATTAAAAAAGATGGAACAATATTTTTTAATAAAGAGAAAATAGATAAAAAAGATCTAGAAAAAGTTCTTTTAACTCATAGTAAAAAAATACCTATTAATCTATATTGTGATAAAGAGGCTGAATTTAATAAGTTTGTATTTCTATTAGATATTTTAAAAAAGAACAATTATGAAAATTTAGGAATTATTACAAAAAAATGACCAAATTTAGACATAGTTTATCTCTTTTTATTACAGCTATACTATATATATCTTTAGCTTTTTTATATATCTTATTTGTAAATACAACAAAACCTATAAAAAAAGAGAAACCAAATAGAATTAAAATCTCTATTATAGAGCCTAAAATAGCAAAAGTAAAGCCAACTCCAAAACCCACAATAAAACCAACACCAATAATTCACGCTCCAATTCCGATAAAACCAAAAATCAAACTAACCCCTAAACCTAAAATTAAAAAAAAGCACAGAGTAAAACCTAAGCCTAAAAAACGAGTTCATAAAAAAATAGTTAAAAAAGCTAAAGTAGTAAAAAAAAGAGTTTATAAAAAAGTAAAACAAAAAATAGTAAGAACTCCAAAAGCTACACCTAAACCTATAATAGGAGAGTATATTATAGAGCCTAAAGTAGTAGAGGTATATACACCACCTAAACCAAAAGTTCAAAAGAAAAAAATAGTACATACTTTAGTACCACCCAAAATAGTAAAAAAAGCACCTATGAATAATCTAAATAGTGAAAAAAAGAGATTTTTAAAAAGGGTAAGAGCAAATATATATGAAAATAAGCACTATCCACTAAAAGCAAAAAGAAGAAGAGTAGAAGGAGTTGTTCATATTGTTTTTGATATAGAAGCAAATGGAGAGGCTACAAATATTAGAATAAGTCATGCCCCTTCTATACTTCAAAGAGCTGTAAGAAAATCTTTAAAAAAGAGCTTTCCAGTAAATATTCCATCTATACTTAAAAGTAAATTTCCAATGAGAAATGTATCTATTAATATAGACTTCAAATTAAAATAATCTTTTTATAAAAGATTATTTTTTTCTTTATATCTTTTTGAAGAGAAATATGAGAGTATAATAAATGCAATACCAACTAAACCTGTTACAACTTCTGGAATGTCATGATAATTTATACCTATTAACATAAGAAGTGCTAATACTCCAATAGCATAATGAGCTCCATGTTCTAAATATACATAACTATCTAGTGTTCCTTTTTCTACTAAATAGATAGTCATAGAACGCACAAAAAATGCTCCAACTCCTAGACCTACCATAATTGTAACAATATCGGTTGTAATTGCAAATGCTCCAATAACACCATCAAAACTGAATGAGGCATCTAATACTTCTAAATAAATAAAGCCTCCTATTCCACCCTTTGCTATAGCACTTAGTGTATCACTATCAGCTTCATGTTTATGTTCTAGTAGTTCACCTATAATTTTAACTACTAAAAATATTATAATTCCCCAAATTCCAGCCCATAAAGTAGCATATTTTTTATCATCTTCTACAAAGAAAATAACAGTAACTAATAATAAAAGAGAAATCATTGTAGGAATTGTATTAATTCTTCCTAAATTACTAAGATACTTCTCTATAAAGTGAAACCAATGAAGAGTTTTTTCATCATCAATTAAAAAATTTAAAAAGACTAAAAGAAGAAATATACCACCAAATGCTGATATTTCACCATGGTGCATTGTTAAAATATTAGCATACTCATTAGGAGCATATAGAGCGACTTTCCAAACATCTAATATTGCTATATCTGAAGTTTGAGAAACAATAATAATTGGAAAAAGCAAACGCATACCAAAAACAGCTATAACCATACCAATTGTTAAAAATATCATTTTCCAATAGTTATCCCATGTTTTTAATATTGAAGCGTTTACAACAGCATTATCAAACGAGAAAGAGATTTCCATAAGTATTAATATTGCTGTAATAAATAGTAATCGTAAAGCCTCAGATACTCCCCCCAAAGTATATCCCCAAATTCCCATAGCTGTTAAAGCTACTATTGTAATAATAATTGAATATTTAAAATGTTTCAATACAAACCTTTTTTAGTTTATATTTTAACATAAATAAATAGTTTGAAACTTTAAATATATTAAAATAGTTAAAAATCTCTACTTATGGCACTTTTCATACCCTTAAAAATTAGCCTCTCATCAAATATAGAATTTTTAAAAAAAGAGGATAAAAACTCTCCATCTCCACCAGAAATATAGAGTTTTTTATCTCCTTGATGTTTCTCTACAATACTCTTAATAGAAGCTATTACACCATAACTTATAGCATCTTTAGTATTTTTTGGAAGTTTATCTATATCAATATCTCTATTTAAATTAGTTTCTAAAGCAGGAGAGATTAAACCATAACTTTTAATATATTGAGATAATCCCAAAAGTAAAAAACCACCCATATACTCCCCATCTTCCATAATATCAACAGTAATTGCACTACCTGCACTAATAAAAATACCAGTTTTTTTAGATAAACAGATAGCTTTTCTATCAACTCCCATAGTACTATAAGAGCCTTTTAAAATAATTTTATCTGATATATCTACCCAATTTTTTAACTCTTTTAACTTTTTATCTAATTTACTATTTACTGAAATATAATATATCTCTCTATCTCCATACTCTCTAAAAGCATCTTGATGAGATAGATGTATAACTCTACTATTATCATGAATATGTATTCTTGTATTTCCTATATCAGCTAATATCATTATAAAGTATCTCTAAAAGTCTAAATCAATTTTAGTCAATATTTGCTCTCTATTTTCAAAAAAAATAGCCTCTCTATATCCCACCTCTTTAGCCAACTCTACAGCCTTGCTATATCCAAATCCAACCTGCTCTACAGAGTGGGCATCTGAACTAAAGGTTATAGAAATATTTAACTCATAAGCTAACTCTAGTAAATCTTTTGATGGATATATCTCTTTTATTGGTTTTCTTAAACCAGCACCGTTTAACTCTATTACCATATTTGATTTTTTTATAGCTTTTAGTGCATTTTGTGCAATAGATTTTATATCTTTTTTAGGCAGGTATTTAAAAACTTTAATAAGGTCTAAATGTCCTACAATATTAAAATAGTTAGTTTTTGCCATAGCCTCTATAGCATCAAAGTACTCTTGCCATATATTATCTATATCTCTACTCTGCCAACCACCTATAAACTCTGGATTATCAAATCCCCACTTATCTAAAAAGTGAACTGAACCTATAAGATAGTCAACCTCTGCCTCTATTACTCTTCTATCAATATACCCTTTTAGATAATCAACTTCATACCCTAGAAGAATGTTTATCTTATCTATATATCTCTCTTTAGCCTCTTTTATATCTCTCTCATACTCTATCATCTCTTGAAAGCTAAGACGATACTTTTTATCAAAATCCATAGGTGCGTGTTCACTAAATCCATAAACATTAACTCCTAAATCTATGGCTTTTTCTATATACTCATCTATTGAGCCTTCTGCATGGTTACATCTTGTTGTATGATTATGTAAATCTATTCTCATAGATGGAATTTTATCATAAAAAGATTTTTTCGTATAGAGCCTTTTGAGTTATATCAATCCTCTTTTAATCTTTATGTTCTATAATTTCACTCAATAGAGTATAAAAAATATTTTAAATGGGGTAGGAGGGTGACATAGCCTTCCAAACCTCTATAGCCTGTTTATGCTCTTTTACATCATGACACCTTATAATATTTGCTCCATTACTAATAGCTTTTAGATGAATTGCTAAAGTTCCTGCTAATCTATCTTCTATAGGAGTTGGAATTATATTATCTATTAATGATTTTCTACTAGCTCCAATTAAAATTGGACTTTTAAACTTTTTAAAGTGAGTCATATTATTAATAAGTGCTAAATTATGCTCTAGGGTTTTACCAAAACCAATACCAACATCTAAAATAATATCTTGCCTCTTCATACCTAAAGATAGAGCTTTTTTTACTCTCTCTTCAAAAAAATTATTAACCTCAACCATTACATCACTATAGGTCGGATTATCTTGCATATTTTGAGGAGTCCCTTTTTTATGCATAATGCAGAGTTTTGCTTTATATTTAACAGCTAACTCTATAACTCTATTATTGCTACCACCTGTAATATCATTAACTATATTAAATCCACTCTTTAGTGCATACTCTATAACTTTAGGTTGATATGAGTCAATACTAAAAGAGACTCTCTTATATAGTTTTCTCTTTCTAATAGCACTACATATCGGTCTTACCCTATTTAACTCCTCTCTGCTATCTACCTCTTTTGCATTTGGTCGGCTAGATACTCCACCAATATCTATAATATCAGCTCCATCTTTTATCATCTCTTCTATCTTTTTTATAGCATCATTTTTTTGAAATCTACTACCTTTAAAAAAGCTATCATCATTGGCATTAATTATACCCATTATTTGAGTAGGATAATTGATTTTTTTTATAAACTCCCTAAGCTCTTGAGCCAATTTTCTAAGTCCAAATGGTTGTGCCAACTCTTTATATGATAATATCTCTATATGTTTTTTTGTACCTATTAAAAGACAATCATAATACTCCTCTTCAAAAGTGATAACCCCAGAGGGAACAGCTAAATCAGCACCTACACTTAAAGCATCTTGTTTTAAAATATTTACAGCAGGAGTTTTTAAATCTTTAATTAGAAAAAATAGAAGTTCCATCTTATTTGCCATAATAGAGACACCTCCACCATGAACTTTTAAATCTTTTAAAAACTTTTTTCTATCTTCTATATTACCTACTTGGTATATATCCATTAATTAAATCCTTTGATTGATGACTATAATAATATAATAATTTTAATATTAGGAGGGTTATAATTGATTAGTTTCCATAGCTTCAAACCTATTTTTTAACTTATTAAATAAGGAGATACGATATGCCGTTTGAAGCTATTAGAGAGATTTTTTGTTTAAATTTTGATTATCTATTTCTGACTCTCATGTGGAAATTATAGCATAAAAAATCTATTTTTAAAGCATAAAATTAAAAGAATATTAAAAAAATATAATAATTTATAAAAAATATATTTTTTTAAAACTTTACATATTCTTTTCTGTTTTTATTAAAATAATAGATATTGTTTTCTATTTTTTTACACTAATCTTAACCATTTTCTTTTAATTTTTTGGATATATTTGCATTAAAAAATGGAGCATAAATTAGATGGCAAATTTTAATACACATTTTGCAGTTGGAGCTACATCAAGTGCAGTTATTACAGGGGTTTTACTTGCTATGAGGGTAGTTGAACCTACAGAGGCTATTTTAGCTTTTGCTATCGGAACTTTTGGTAGTTTAATGCCTGATATTGATGCCGATAACTCAAAAGCGATAGATATTGGATTTACTGTAATATCTCTACTCATTACCATACTGTTTGTATTTTCAAAGTCAAATATCTACTCTTTAGTAGAGATGTTAATTATGGCAGGAGTTATATTTAGCACTATTAGATTTGGGTTTATTGTAATTTTTAGAAAACTATCAAGACATCGTGGAATATTTCACTCCATTCCTGTGGCATTTATTTGGGGAGTTGGAACTGTAATTATATCTTACTATTTTTTTAGACAAGACTCTTTAATATCTTGGGTATATGGAATTATGATAACTCTAGGTTACATTGTTCATCTTATATTAGATGAAATTTATAGCGTAGATTTAGGAAATAGAAGAGTAAAAAAATCAGCAGGAACGGCACTAAAATTTTTTAGTGTAAGGAGTAATATAGATGCAATTAAGTATATATTTGTATATTTTATTTTAATTGCTCTATATATGTACGCCCCCGATAGTTCAATGGTAGAACAAGCTCTATTTAGCCACAACGCTTGGCTTAACTTTAAAGATGTTCTACTTCCTTATGATGGAAAGTGGTTTATACATTAGAATATATTAATGCCATCTATTTTATCTTTATAAAACCTAAGTTATAAAATCTACTTAGGTTTTAATAATTACTAATAAGGGAATTTTGTTATTCCATCAATATTTAATATTTCTCTATCAAATACTATAATGCTACTTTTTATAAATATATTTTGCATTTTTATCTCCCAATTTTAATTACTGAAGATAATAATAACATATTTATATAAAATAATTAGTTTTTTATTAAAAAATTATAATTAGAAAGCATATTTAAGTTTTAAATAATTAATTACCGTTTTTATTGGTTTTATATTTATTGATTTTTATTCTTTTTACAATTTTATTCTTTAACTTTCTTTCAAAAATATGATTATTTTTTAACTAAATTAAAACAACAAATAATACACAAAAATTAACTAATATATATGTTAAAAAGTAAAGGATATTTTATGTTAAGAGTTATATTAGTTGGTCTTATTACACTAAGTAGTGTGGCTATAGCTGATATGTCTTTAGGGGTTTCTGTAAGTAATGCCCAAGAGACAACTTCAACTATAGCAAATAGTCGTAATAAACCTAAAAAAAAGGTAAAAGAGACAAAAAAATTTAGAAAAGATGACCACCGTTATAATAAACATTATAGAAACTTTGATTATGACCGTTATGGTTATTATAATAATGATGGACTCTATTTTGGCTTTTTTGATAGAAGAGGATACTTTTTTAATAATATCTATTTTGAATACAATTCAAGATATACCTATAACGATAGACTAAATAGAAGGGGATATTTTGAACCATATCATCATCACTATAGAAGATACCACTACTATAGAGATAATGATTGGAATAGAGTTCACCACTATAGAGAACCTGACGAAATAGTATATGGTCACTATTATGAAGAACGATACCGTCCTAGAGATAGCAGAGGAGGCTATGTTAGAGAAGAGTATATTAGAGAAGAGAGAGTTGATAATAGAAGAGATTATAGAGACCACTCTTACTATAGAGAAGATGATAGAGATTTTTTTCATAATGATTTTTTCTATGACGAACCAAGAGAAAGATATAGAGATAGTAGATATAGACATGAAAGATATAGACATGAAAGATATAGAAAACCAAGAGATAAAGGTCGTGTAACATATCACCGTTTTTCAGATAAAAAGGATAAAGATAAACACAAAAATAAAGATAATAAATCATCTAGTAGTCATGGTAGATTACAGATTACAAAATAATATAAAGAGTTAAAAGTTAAAGAGAAGATTTTTAACATACTCCCAATGCCTAAAGGTAGGAGGAGCATGTCAACAATCTTATTAATTTTTTTAGATATAATCACATTTCTAAAATTAAGCTTAAAGAGTAAAAAATGAGAGATATAAAAGTAGTAGCAACAAGTCCTAGTTTTTCAAAAAATCCAAAACTTCAAAATAAGATATATAAACTTTTTCCAAATGCAAAATTAAATTTAGATGGAAAAAGATTTTATAAAGATGAGTTAATTAATTTTATAAAAGATGCAGATGGAGTAATAGTTGGACTTGAACCTATAGATAGTGAGGTTTTAGATAGTTGTCCAAATTTAAAAATAATTTCCAAATATGGAGTAGGACTTAATAATATAGATTTAGATGAGTGTAAAAGAAGAGATATAGCTATTGGTTGGACAGGTGGAGTTAATAGGCTTAGTATAGCTGAAATGGCATTAGGATTTATGTTAATGTTTAGTAGAAATCTTTTTATAACAGCAAATCAACTTAAAAAAGGAGTTTGGAATAAATCTGGTGGATTTGAACTTAGTAGAAAAACTATTGGAATTATTGGTGTTGGATTTATTGGAAAAGAGTTAATTAGACTTTTAAAACCTTTTGGGTGTAAGATTTTGGTTAATGATATTATTAATCAAGATGAATACTACTCTAAAGAGGGATTAATAGAAGTTAGCAAAAAGGAGCTTTTTAAAAAATCTGATATTGTAACAATACATACACCACATAATGAAATTACAGAAAATATGGTAACTTTAGATATTTTAAAGAGTATGAAACCAAGTAGCTATATATTAAATACAGCAAGGGGTGGAATTATAAATGAAAAAGATTTAAAATATGCACTTCAAAATAAAATTATTGCAGGTGCTGGAATAGATGCCTATATAGAAGAGCCTCCAACGGATAAAGAGTTTATAGAGTTACCAAATCTTATATGCACCCCACATATTGGAGGAAACTCAAAAGAAGCAGTTGAAGCTATGGGAATAAGTGCAATTGGTCACTTAAAGGATTTTTTTAATAGATGAAAAGAGTTGTAATTTTTGGGGGAAGTGGCTTTTTAGGCTCTTATGTAGCTGATGAGTTAACTAGAAGAGATTATAAGGTTACTATTGCCGATATATCTAAATCTAAATATATTAATAAAAATCAAATTTTTAAAAAAGTCAATATTATGGATATAGATAATATTAAATCTATAGTAGAAGAGAGTGATATAGTATATAATTTTGTAGCTATTGCTAATTTAGATGATGCCATAAATGACCCAATCAGTACTATGCGTATAAATGTTATGGGAAATCTAAATATTTTAGAGGCTTGTAGAGAATATGGGAAAATTGAGAGATTTATATATGCTAGTAGTGCTTACGCTTTAAGTAGTGAAGGTTCATTTTATGGAATTAGTAAACAGAGTAGTGAAAAATTGGTTGAGGAGTATTATAAAAGATATGGATTAAAATATACAGTTATTCGATATGGTTCATTATATGGTGAAAGGGCAAGTCATAATAACTATATTTATAATCTTTTAAAAGGTGCTATTTTAAATGGAGAACTACACTATAAAGGTGATGGGGAAGATTTAAGAGAGTATATCCACGCTTCAGACTCTGCAAAATTGTCTGTTGATATTTTAGAAGATAAACAGTATGAGAATGAGCATATAATATTAACAGGAACGGAGAGGTTAAAACGGATTGAGCTTTTAACTATGATAAATGAGATAATGGAAAATAGATTAGAGATTAAACAGATAAGTCAAACAAATATGGGACACTATAAGATAACTCCATACTCATATCACCCAACAGTGGCTAAAAAATTGGTGGCAAACCCTTATATAGATTTGGGGCAAGGGTTGCTAGAGTGTATTCAAGAAATTTATAAAGAAATGGAGTAAGATATGATTTATCTCTCTTATATTATAGATATAAATACTCCAACTTATGGTAATAGAAATAGATTTAATATTATAAAAAAGAGTGATATATCAAAAGGTGATATAGCAAATGATAGCTCTATAGATACAACAGTACATATTGGAACGCATATAGATATGCCTTATCATTTTTATAATAATGGGCAGACTATAGAAGATTTTAATGCTGATTTTTGGATATTTTCTAAAATTCTTTTTTTAGATATTAAACCAAATAGTTTAGTAATTAAAGATGAGATAATTAATAGATTAGATAGTATAGAAAATATAGGATATGAGATTTTAATAGTTAAAATCTCTATATGTAATATAAGAAAAAAACAAGAGTTTTGGGAAAAAAATTATGGTTTCTCTCCTGATATTGCAGACTATTTAAAAGAAAATCTTCCAAATATTAGAGTTTTTGGATTTGATAGTATATCTGTATCTAGTTTTCAAAATAGATTAGTAGGAAGAGAGGCACATAAAAGATTTTTAGACCCTAAAAAACCTATACTACTACTTGAAGATATGGATTTAAGAGAGGTTAATAGTAAAACTAAATTTAAACAGATAATTATCTCTCCTTTAAGAGTTGCTAAGTGTGATGGGTTACCGTGTACTATATTAGGAGATATATATGATTAAAACTATTTTATGGGATTTCGATGGTGTAATATTTGATGGAATGAAAATAAAAGCCAATGGATTTAAAGAGCTTTTTAATAGTGCTAAAAAAGAGCAGATAGATAGATTTTTAGAGTTTCACTATACTCATGGTGGAGTTCCTAGATTTCAAAAGATTGAGTATTTTTATAAAGAGATTTTAGGTAAAGATATATCTTTTGATGAGGTAAATGTTTTAGCTAAAAGATTTGCTAGGATTATTGAGAGAAAGTTATATAGTAGAGATAATTTAATTAAAGATAGTATAGGGTTTATAAAGAAAAACTATAAAAAATATAGTTTTCATATAACATCAGGTGCAGAGCATAATGAGTTAAATAGAGTTTGTGAATATTTTAATCTATCTCAATATTTTATAACTATAGAGGGAAGCCCTCCTACAAAAGATATTTTAATTAGAGATATTTTAGAAAAATATAACTATAAAAAAGAAGAGACTATTTTAATAGGTGACTCTATAACAGACTACAGTGCAAGTTTAAAAAATGGTATTGGATTTTATGGATATAACAATATTGAATTAAAAAAGTTTAACTATATTGAGAGTTTTAATGAGTTTAAAATCTAACTTTTTAGAGTATATAGAGAGTATAAAAAAAAGAGTTAATGCTAATATATATACTATTATAAATGTTACACTTATTAGTAATCCATATATTACTAAATTACCTAAAAAATATATTTTAGGTGGATTTATAGATAAAAATCTACCACTTTTATTTATAAAAAGTAGTTCTAAGTTCTATATAAAACAGCTATTTTTATTTTTATCTTATATTATAAGTTTTTTTATATTTAAAATATTTTATAAAAAAAGAGTAAATTTAAATAGTACTATTTTAATAGATGTATTTTTTTTAGTGGATAATATTATAAAAGATAGAGAGTTTAAAGAGAACTATTTTTTAGGTTTATATGATATTTTAGATAACTATATATTTTTGCCTAGATTGTATGGAGCAAACCAAAATCCATTTAAACTTATAGAGTTTTTGAAAATTATCTCTAAGGATAAGAGAGAGTTTCTATTTGAGTTTGAGCTTTTAAAATTTAGAGATTTTTTAGAGATTATTAAACTTATTACTTTATACCCTTTTAAAACTCTAAAACTTATACAAAAAGATGATAGATTTTTTAATATTGAACTAATAGAAGATATAGAAAAGCAACAGTTTGAAGCATTTAGTAGATATATTTTAGGTAAAAATATTGCGAAACTAAATATAGATAAAGTTTACTCTTGGAGTGAATTTCAAGTAGTAGAGAGAGCTTTTAATTATGGTGTAAGAAGTAACAGTAACCATATAAAAATATATGCTTGTCAATTTTATCTAACTTATGATACCTACTTTAATACTATAGTTTCTGATATAGATTTTAAAATATTATCTTCTCCTCATATAGTTTTGGTAAATGGAGACTATTATATATTAGATAGAGAATATATTAAATATAAAAGAGGTGTATCACTTAGATATAGAGAACTTTTTAAATTTAATGGGATAGAAAAAGAAAAATATACTCTTATTTTAGGCTCTTATATAGAAAAAGATACACAATATATATTAAATAACACTAAAAACTTAAAAAATATAATCTTTAAAAACCACCCAGCAGTTAATATTAATAAGTTTAACTTAAAAGATATAAAAGTGGTAGATAGTAATATTTATAAATTATTTAAAAATAGTAACCTTGTAATCTCTACAGCATCAGGTACAGCAGTGGAGGCTGTAGCTTGTGGATTATCTGTTATTATAGTAGCTAGTCAAGATAATCTAACCTCTAACCCTTTAGTCGAGTATGGAAAAGGTAAAATTTGGGATATAGCTTTAAATGGAGATGATATAGAAAGATTATATAATAAGCTTTTAAAGTATAGAAAAAATAATAGAAAAGAGATAGAAAATATAGCTTTATGGTATAAGAGTAATTTTTTTATAGAGCCAACTAAAGAGAATATTATAAAAGCGTTTGATATGGAGAGTGATATATGAAAGTAGTACTACTAGCAGGTGGATTTGGTACAAGACTTAGTGAAGAGACAGATATAAGACCAAAACCGATGGTTGAAATTGGAGGAAAGCCTATTTTATGGCACATAATGAAAATATATTCAACTTATGGATATAATGAATTTGTAGTACTTTTAGGATATAAAGGCTACTATATAAAAGAGTATTTTGCTAACTATTTTTTACATCAGAGTGATATAACTATTGATTTACAAAATAATAAAATGGAAGTATTAAATAACTCTAGTGAACCTTGGAAAGTAACTCTACTTGATACAGGGCTTAATACCATGACAGGAGGAAGAATTAAAAAGGCTCAAAAATTTATAGGAGATAATCCTTTTATGTTAACTTATGGTGATGGTGTAGGAGATATAGATATATATAAATTAGTCAAATTTCATAAATCACATAAAAAAGCCATAACAATGACCTCAACTCAAATAGATGGTAGATTTGGTGCTTTAGATATAGATAAAGATAATAGAGTCCAAATTTTTAAAGAGAAACCAAAAGGTGATGGAGCTTGGATAAATGCAGGTTTTTTTGTATGTGAGCCTAAAGTTTTTGAGTATATAGAAGATAATGAGACTATTATGTTTGAACAAGAGCCACTTCAAAAACTAGCCCAAGATGGGGAACTTATGACATTTAAACATAGTGGATTTTGGAAACCAATGGATAGTTTAAAAGATAAAAATGATTTAAATAGTATGTGGAATAAAAATTTAGCACCTTGGAAGGTCTGGTAAAGATGTTTAATAGTATATATAAAAATAAAAAAGTTTTAATTACAGGTCATACAGGATTTAAAGGTAGTTGGCTTACAACTTGGTTACTAAAACTTGGTGCTAAAGTGGTGGGAATTTCTAAAGATATTCCTACAAATCCATCTATGTTTAATGAGTTAGATTTAGGAAGTAAAATAACTGATTATAGAGAAGATATTAGAGATTTAGATAAGATAATAGAGATTTTTTCTAAAGAGAAGCCAGATTTTTTATTTCACCTTGCTGCTCAACCTATTGTATCTTTATCTTATAGTAATCCAATAGAGACAATTAGCTCAAATATCTTAGGAACTACCAATATTTTAGAGGCTTTAAGAGTTTTAAATTTACCTATAACTGCCATTATGATTACAAGTGATAAGGCTTATGATAATATAGAACAGATTTGGGGATATAAAGAAGATGATAAAATGGGTGGAAAAGATATATATAGTGGAAGTAAAGGGGGAGCTGAACTTATAATAAAATCATACTACCACTCATTTTTTAAAAATAACCCCAATATAAAACTTGCTATTGGAAGAGCTGGAAATGTAATTGGTGGTGGAGATTGGGCAAAAGATAGAATAGTAGTTGATTGTATGGAGGCTTGGAGCAAAGGGGAAGTAGTAGAGATAAGAAGTCCAAATGCAACAAGACCTTGGCAACATGTATTAGAGCCTTTAAGTGGATATTTAAAACTTGGAGAAACTCTATATAAAGATAACTCTTTAGATGGAGAAGCTTTTAATTTTGGTCCAAGAGCAGAACAAAACCATACAGTAAAAGAGCTATTAATAGACCTAAGCAAATATTGGCATTTTGATAATATTGAAAAAGCATTTAAAGTAACAGATAATATCCCATTTCATGAAGCAGGATTACTTAAACTAAACTGTGATAAAGCACTTTTTTACTTAAAGTGGCACAGCACTTTGGAGTATAGAGATACTATTAAATTTACAAGTGAGTGGTATTATGATTTTTATAAAAATAGTACCAATATATATAATTTAACTCTTAAACAGATAGAGGAGTATGAGGTAAAAAATGAATTCAAGTTTTAGTACATTAGACTGGATAGTATTTGCTTCATATTTTCTAGTGCTTATATTAACCTCTGTGGTTTTAAGTCAAAACAAAATAAAAACATCAAGAGAGTATTTTACGGGTGGAAATGCGATGCCTATGTTTGCTGTGGCTATTTCTGTTTTAGCTACTTCTCAATCGGCAGCCACATTTTTAGGAGGACCTGAATACTCTTTTGGAAAAGATTTAACATTCTTAGGATTTTATCTATCAGCATTTTTAGCTGTTATATTTGTAGCTAAAATTTTAGTTCCTAGATTTTACGCAATTAATGCAATTACTGTTTATGAGTATTTAGAGCATAGATATAGCCCAAAAGCTAAAAGATATGCAGGGGTTATGTTTTTAGTTGGACGACTTTTTGCTAGTGGGGCAAGGCTTTATATTGGAGCTTTAGCTATATCAATGATACTATTTTCAGATATATTAGCTTCTCATATAGCACTATCTATTATAGTTTTAATAGTTGGAGCATTAGCCTATACCTACTTTGGAGGGGTTAAATCTGTAATATTTTCTGATATTATTCAAGCAGTAACCTATATTGGTGCAGGTTTAGCTGTTTTAATCTATTTATATTACGCTTTAAATACAGACTTTTCAACAATAATTTCAACACTTAACCAAAATCATAAATTAAAGCTATTTGATTTCTCATTTGCGGGAGGATTTACAGTATGGACACTTTTAACTGGTTGGTTTCTTTTAAATATTGCAGCGTATGGATTAGACCAAGATATGACACAAAGAGTATTAACTTGTAAAAACAGAAAAGAGGGTGAAAAATCTCTTATATACTCAATTATTTTTACAATTCCTGTAGCAATGTTATTTTTAGCTATTGGATTACTATTATATCTTTTCTATTTACATCCAGAGATTTCAGGTATAAAAGAGGCTTGTATAGATAAAGGTTTTAATGGAGAGAAAATTACTATATTTATGTTTTATATATTAAATGAGATGCCAGAAGGTTTAAGAGGTTTAGTTACAGTTGGAGCAATAGCCGCAGCTCTTTCATCTACAAACTCCGTCCTATCTGCCATGGCTTCAGTTGCAGTTGAAGATATTTATAGACCAGCTTTAATTAATAAAAATAGAGATGAAAAACACTTTCTAAAAGCTAGTAGAGTAATGGTTATAGTTTTTGCTATTTTACTTTCACTTATGGCAATGGTTAGTTTCTATTGGCAACAATATACATCTTTACCACTTTTAAATTTTGCATTAAGTGTTATGGCATTTGCTTACGCATCACTTTTAGGTGTTTATGGAGCAGGAATTTTTACAAATAGAGGAACAGAAAAAACTGTACTTTTTGCACTAATAGGTGGATTTTTAACAGTACTTTTTCTTCAACCTTATATTATAGGTAATCTTATAGATATAAAGGTAGATTTTTCAATTCAGATGGTTTTAGGTACTTTAGTATCATTTCTTATTATGATGTTAGGAAAAAAAAGATTATGATAATTTACTATTTTTTAGAAACCAAAAAATGTAAAAAGTTATCTGTTTTATATGCTACAATACCCAAAGAGTAATAATCGGTTTGTAAAAAGGATTAAATGGTTATGATAGATATTTTAATTATAGGTTCAGGTGGTGCAGGTCTTACTGCTGGATTAGAAGCAAAAGAGAAAGGTGCAAAAGTTCTAATAGTTGGAAAAGGTTATGTAACCTCATCTCAAACGAGTATGGCACAAGGTGGAATTAATTCAGCTTTAGGAAATATTACAGAAGATAGTATTAATGCACATATAGAAGATACTTTAAAATCGGCTCATGGTTTAGCTAATATAGATATGGTAGAGAAGATGTGTAATAATGCACCAAAAACTATAGAGTGGTTAGATAAAATTGGTGTACCTTTTGATAGAGTAGAAGAGGGAAAAATAGCTCAAAGACAGTTAGGAGGAGCTTCTAGTAAAAGAGCATGTTATGCACAAGATTATACGGGTTTAAAGATTTTACATACGCTATATGATAATTGCTTAAAGAATGGTATGGAGATAGTAGAAGAGCATTTTTTACTAAATTTAGTTGTAGAAAAAGGTGTAGTTTTAGGTGCTACTTTTTTAGATATAGCTAGTGGTGAAGTTAAACAGATATTGGCTAAAAAGACTATTATAGCAACTGGTGGATATGGAGCTATATATAAAAACTATACAACTAATGCTAATGCTTCAACTGGTGATGGTATAGCTTCTGTTTTAAGAGCAGGTGGGAGAGTATCTAATATGGAGTTTGTTCAGTTTCACCCAACAGCACTAAAACACTCTTCTGTTTTAATAAGTGAGAGTGCTAGAGGAGAGGGAGGATATTTGGTAAATAGTAAGGGTGAGAGATTTACAGATGAGCTTCTGCCTAGAGATATTGTAGCAAGAGCTATATATTCACAAATTAAGAGTGGAGAAGATGTTTTTTTAGATTTAAAACATTTTGGAGAAGAGAAACTGTTAAAACTTATGCCTCAAGAGGTTCATTTATGTAAAATATATGAAGATATAAATCCAGCCTTAGAGCTTATCCCTATTAAACCTGTGGCACACTATACTATGGGAGGAATTGAAGTAAATTCTAATTTAGAAGTAGATGGACTTAAAAACTGTTATGCTGTTGGAGAGTGTAGCAATGCTAAAATTCATGGTGCTAACCGTTTGGGTGGAAACTCCCTTTTAGAAATTATAGCTTTAGGTCAATTTGTAGGAGAGGAGGCATCTAAAGATTTAGATAAAATATCTATAAAAGAGACTAATACTCAACTTAAAAAAGATATGGAGTTTATAGAGAGTCTATTTGAAGAGTACCCTTTTAGTCAAAATTTCTATCAAATAGAGAATAATTTAGGTGAAAAATTCTATAAATATGCTGGAATTGTAAGAGATAATAATAGTTTAAATAATCTTTTAAACAAAATAAGAGTTATAAAAGCCTCTATTGATAATATGGGAATAACCGATAAATCAAAAGAGCATAATAGTAATTTAGTTAATTTTTTAGAGTTTTTAAATATATTAGATATAGGAGAAATTGTAGTTGAGTCTGCACTAATAAGAGATGAAAGCAGAGGTGGACATTATAAAGAGGCTTATCCAAGTGAAGATAAAATCTATAAGGCTAACTCCATTTTTTGGATTGAAGATAGTATTATAAAAAGTAAGTTTCAAAAGGTTTAATATGAAGATAGTAATAGATAGAGAAGATAAAAAGGTTACATATAAAGTTCCATTTAAAAGTACAACTCTGCTAAAAGCATTATATCATATAAAAAATTATCAAGACCCAACACTAACTTTTAGTTCAAATTGTCGTTCAGGTGTTTGTGGAGAGTGTGCTGTTAGAGTGAATGGAAAAGAAGTTTTAGCATGTTCTACAAAAATTAATAGTGGTGAAGAGATATTAGTATCACCTCTTCGTTATCATAAAATACAAAGAGATTTAAAAGTAGATAGAAAAGAGCCACAAAAGAGACTAAAGAGTGCTACCTCTTGGTTAAAAATTTCTAAAGAGGTTACTATAGGTATCAGTGATGTAGGAGAGAGCGAAAAACAGAGTGATTGTATATTATGCTCCTCTTGCTACTCTGCTTGTCCTGTATTAGAAGTTAATTCAAATTTTATAGGCCCATTTGCACTAACTAGAGCATATAGATATATTGCAGACCCAAGGGAGAGTAATATAAAAGAGACTATAGATAATATTCAAAATAGTGGTATTTGGGATTGTACTCTATGTGGTGAATGTACGGCTGTATGTCCTCAAAATATTGACCCTAAAATGGATATTATTAAACTAAGAACTCTATCTGCTCAATTTGGATACTCTGACCCAAATTTTATAAGTATGAGTTTTGGTTCATTTTAACTATAAAAATAGGATAAAGTTATGTCAAAGGTAAAAAAAGCAACAAAAAAAGAGATAGAGGAGATAAAAAGTCTATTTTTAGAGAACTATCCAAATTCTGTAACCGAATTACATTATAAAAATCTATATGAGTTACTTATATCTGTTATGTTATCGGCTCAATGTACCGATAAGAGAGTAAATATTATTACACCTGCTCTTTTTAAAAAATATCCCAATATTATTAGTTTAGCAAATGCTAATTTAGATAATATAAAAGAGTTAATAAAAAGCTGTTCATTTTTTAATAATAAGGCTAAAAATCTTATAAAAATGGCTCAAAAAGTGGTAGAAGATTATAACTCCGAAATACCATTAGAGCAAAAAGAGTTAATAAAATTGGCAGGAGTTGGACAAAAGACTGCAAATGTGGTTATGATAGAGTATATGGGTGCAAATTTAATGGCAGTTGATACTCATGTATTTAGAGTAGCACACCGTTTGGGATTAAGCAATGCCTCAACTGCTACTAAAACAGAAGAGGATTTAACAAAAATATTTAAAACCAACCTACATCAACTACACCAAGCAATGGTGCTATTTGGTAGATATAAGTGTAAGGCTTTAAAACCTCTATGTAATGACTGTTTTATGACCCCATATTGTAAAAGCAAAGAGAGATTTAAGGTCTTAAATATTTATCTCAATAGTAGCAAAAAACAATAATATTTAAGAGCTAAAGCTATAAATATACGCCTAATTTAATCTGTATATAATAAAAAAATTATATAATTTCACATATTCTAATAAAAAAATAGGTTTTTTATGATAAAAATATCAATATTAGCACGAGATTTAGGCATTCATCGTAATACTTTGTATACTTGGAACAAAGAAGGTAAAATAGAATTCGTAAAAGTCAATAAATTAAATTA
>Ga0256842_1000764_pt1 | contig 28005 bp, 21 predicted proteins | sample 4559240metaG_FD_185973 | JGI IMG/M metagenome (GOLD analysis project Ga0256842, IMG submission 185973) | Hydrothermal vent microbial communities from Guaymas Basin, Mexico - 4559-240 | ecosystem: Environmental > Aquatic > Marine > Hydrothermal vents | place: Mexico: Guaymas Basin | collected... | reverse complement strand
TTTGCTTTATATTATTGCTTTTAAAATGGGATATAGTCTAATATAAAAAAAATTGATTTTGACAGATGGTATGCTAGGAATAGTTGATTATCTTCGTGACGATAAAGCACGAGATTATATGAATAAAGTAGAAGGAACAAAGAATGAAAACAAAATATGACTTAATAATAATAGGTGCAGGACCAGCAGGAACACCAATAGCAATAGAATCTGCAAAACTAGATAGCACTAAATCAATAGCACTTATTGATAGTGTAGGAGAGCTTGGTGGAGAGTGTTTATTTCAAGGGTGTATCCCATCTAAAATTTTAGAAGCGAGTGCAAAACATATAAAAGATTTAGAGAGTTTAAAAGAGTTTGGAGTGGAGTTAAACTCAAACTCTTATGAATTAGTTTGGGAAAAAGTTAAGCAACGAAAAGATGAAATACTTTTAAAAAGAACAAAAGCAGCAAAAGATTTGGCGAATAGTATAGGTAATATTGATATTATAAAAGGTTTTGCATCTTTTAATTCTGATAATAGTATAGAAGTTGTTTTAGAAGACAAAAGTAGCACTATATTAGAATTTGAAAAAGTAGTTATTGCAACAGGTTCTAAAGCTACGATTCCACAATATAAAGGTGATGCCATAGATGAGATTATTACAAATGTTGAATTTTTTGCAAAAATGGAACTACCAAAAAATTTAAGCATTATAGGAAGTGGTGCAATAGCTATAGAATTTACTCAAATATTATCAGCTCTTGGAGTAAAAATCAATCTTTTTGTAAGAGGGGATAAAATACTAAAAAATATGGATAATGATGCAAGAAATATTGTATTTGAAAAATTACAAAATAATGAAAATATCAATTTACTCTTAAATTCAACTATGACTGAAATAAACTATAAAAATAATCAACTAGAGATAAAATATATCCAAGATGGCAAAGATAAAGCTTTAGTTTGTGAAAAAATACTAAGTGCAACAGGAAGAGTTGCAAATATTCAAAATCTAAATTTAGAAAAAGCAAATGTACAATATACTAAAAAAGGTATTGTTACAACTTCATCACTTCAAACAAGTAATAAAAATATTTTTGCAAATGGAGATGTAGTAGAAAACTTTCCAAAGTTTGCCCATACAGCTCAATATACAGCCCATATAGTAGCTCAAAATCTATTTTTGGAACATAACTTTTTCAAGCCAGATTTTTCAAAAAACTCATGGGTACTTTTTAGTATGCCAAATATTGCAGTTGCAGGTATAAGTGAAAAAGAAGCGAAAGAAAAAAATATAGATGTAATCATAGATAAATTTGAGTTTAGCACCGAAGCAAAATCACAAATCGAAAATGAGGACTCTGGTTATTTAAAATTTATAGTTGAAAAAAGTAGTAAAAGAATTATAGGTATTATTATAGTTCATGAAGTTGCAAATTATATAGGTGGAGAAGCTGCTTTGATTGTAGCACAAAAACTTACATTAAAAGAGTTAATAGATACTATTCACCCACATCCTACTATTAGTGAAGCATTTGTAATGTTGGCTAAAAAAATGATGGGGGATATAATGCTTGAAAAACTTAAAAATCCAATTATTCAAACAGTTTTAAAAATTGAGAGATTATTTTAGATTAGAAAATGTATAAGGAATAAAAAATCTGCGAGAGATAAAATGAATAACAATATATATTACTTAGGATTGGTTAGTTTTTTTACAGATTTTGCATCGGCTATGATAACACCTGTTTTGCCGATATTTATCGTTTATATCTTAAATGATGGAGTTGATAAACTAGGAGTTGTAATAGCGAGTGCTACTTTTGTTTCTTATATTTTTAGAATACTTTTTGGATATTTAAGCGATAGATTTCAAATCAGGAAACCTTTTTTAATCATAGGATATTCAATATCTGCAATCTCTAAACCACTTTTAGCATTTTCAAGTACATATCAAAATATAGCACTTTTAAGGTCAGTTGAGAGAATGGGAAAAGCTGTAAGAAGTGCTTCAAAAGATTCACTTATATCTACTTATTCAAAAAAGAATGAGAGTGGAAAAACTTTTGGATTTCATAAAACAATGGATATAGCAGGGGAACTTTTCGGTGCTATAGCAGTTTTTAGTATCTTTTATTTTTATGGAACAGATGAAGATATACTTCGTAATATCTTTTTATTGACTTTTATCCCTGGGATTATTGGAGTTTTGATACTCTCTTTTTTTGTACAAGATGATACTGCAAAATCAAAAGATAAAAAATACAAATTTGCAAAAGAGGATTTCAGACTTTTTCCAACTCTGTTTATATATTTTTGTTTTATCTTTTTTATGATGGGTGATTCATTTTTTATTATTGTTGCTAAAGAGGCTGGTTATCTTATATCATTTATACCATTGTTTATAATAGTTTTAACACTTACCCAAACCCTTACAAGCTATTATTTTGGAGTGATGAGTGATAAAAAAGGCAGTCAAAATGTTTTAAGATTTGCTTATATTTCAGGAATTGCATCAATCATTGCTATAAAATTTGGATTTATATGGTTGGGATTTATATTTCTAGGTATATTTACAGTAGCTTCCTTGAATGCTATAAGAAGTTATATATCTGTAAATGCTGTAAATAAAGCTTCAATTTATGGAATATTTTATGGAGGAGTTGCAATATTTAGTTCACTTGGAGCATTGAGTTTTGGATATATTTGGCAGAACTTTGGACAAAGTGATGCTTTGATGTTTTCATTTGTTGGGATGATAATGATTTTTATTGTTTTATTATTAAAAGAGAGAAGGTTTAATTAGATGTTTAAATATATATATTTTATACCAATTTTATCAGTTTATTTAATGGCAAATAATATATTGAATTATAATGATGGTTTAAATTACTATCATAATAATCAATATGAAAAAGCTTATCCAATCATATTGAAAGAAGCAAAAACAGGAAATAAAGAGGCTCAATATATCTTGGCTAACTTATTTGAAAATGGTTATGGTGTAAAAAAAGATACAGAAAAATCACGCTATTGGTATAAAAAATCTGCATCAAGTTATTCTTATATTACAAAACAAGATGATAATAGTACAGATATACAGATAAATCAACAAGGATTACAATTTACATTTAGTAAACTTGACCTTAGTTCATTAAGTGTAAAATCAGAAGTAGAGAAGATGGTAAATAGAAATTTTGGAATTCTACCTTTTCATACAAATTTTTTGATACCATTTTCATACTCTTCAAGTAAATATAATAGACACTATTCGACATATTCACATGATAATCTCCCATCAACTTATGATGATGTAGTGGAAATAGAATTTCAATTAAGTATTCAAAAAATGTTAAGTTATAATCTTCTTGGATTTAATGAATATCTATTTGCAGGATACACACAACTAGTAGGGTGGCAAGCTTATAGTGATTCTGCACCTTTTAGAGAAACCAATTATGCCCCTGAAATTTTTGCAACTTTTCCAACCCCTTACGATATTGATAAAAATAGTAATCTCAAAGCTATTCAATTTGGATATAGACATCAGTCAAATGGTCAAGAAGGATACCGTTCAAGGTCATGGAATAGATTGTTTTTAGCTTCACTATGGCAATGGGACAATATATTTTTAAAAGCACAAGCTTGGTATCGAATCCCTGAAAATAAAAAAAGTGAAGCATATTATAATGGTACAGATGCAAATTCAAAGGGTGATGACAATCCTAATATTGAGGATTATTTAGGTTATGGAGATATTGAAATTAAATATTTTTATGGAGATAATCAATTTAGTTTAAAATTAAGAAATAATTTAAAAGCAAACAATAACAAAGGCTCAATACAATTAGATTGTTCAATACCTATTCATAATTCTAAAACTACCTACTGGTATATAAAAGGTTTTAATGGTTATGGAGAAAGCTTAAGCAATTATGATAAAAGTGTTTCTAAAATAGGTTTCGGATTTGCTTTGTCTAGGAGTTTATTTTGATAAAAAATAATCACATTGATAGTACAATACAAGAAGTTTTAGAAGATAAACAAAAGTAGGAATATATGATAAAAATATCACAAACTATTGAAAATATAAAAAGAGTTAATCAAATTATTACCATTTTGTCTAAAAATGGTTTTGATGATATTATAAAAAAAATCAATTTTGAGGGAAATTTTACACTTCCTGTATTTAATTACATCAATAAAGACAATTTAAGCAAAAGCCAAAGAGTTAAAAAAACAGTTGAAGAGTTAGGTTCCACATTTATAAAACTTGCTCAGATGTTATCTACTAGACCAGATTTAATCTCTTTAGAATTGGTTCATGAGTTTGAAAAACTTCAAGATAATGTAATACCTATAGATATAGAGAAGATTAGCCCTATATTTAAAGAAGAGTTTGGTAAAGAACAAGATGAAATTTTTACTAAACCCTTAGAGTTAATTGCAACTGCCTCTATTGGTCAGGTCTATAAAGGTATTCTTTTAAATGGAGATGAAGTTGTCGTAAAAGTACTTAAACCAAATATTAAAGAAATTATTAAAAATGATATAGATATTTTAAAGAAAATCAGCTCTATGTTTGATGATGCCTTAATAGATTATGGTGTCAATTCAGCGTATGAAATTGTAAAAGAGTTTGAAAATAGTATCAACAATGAACTAAACTTTAAACTCGAAGCTATGAATTTAACTAGATTTGAAAACTTATTTAAAGATGATAAAAGGATAAAAGTTCCTAAACTCTACAAAGAGTATTCCACTTCAAAAATAATTACAATGGAGTTTATTGATGGAATAAAAGTATCAAATACTAATCAATTAAATATAAAGAATATTGATAATAAAAAAATAGCTAAATTAGGATTTGAACTACTTTGTGAACAGATATTTAAACATAGATACTTTCATGCAGACCCACATCCTGGAAATATCTTAATAACAGATGATTCAAAAGTTGCATTTATAGATTTTGGTTCTATGGGGACAATTACAAAAGAGGAACAAAAGGTACTTTTAGAACTTGTTTATAATATTTCAAGACAAGATGAGGAGAAAGCATCATTAAATATTTTAAATATGACAAATTATCCCCATGATATTGATACAAATAGTTTTATTAAAGATATGAGTAGAGTAATAAGTAATTATATGTATGCTTCACTTCAAGATATAAATATTAAAGAACTTTTTAATGATATGACCAGTTTAATTTCAAAATACAATATCTCATTTAAAAATGATTATTATCTTTTCTTTAAAGCAATTGTAACTATTGAAGGTGTAGGGAGAAACTTAGACCCTCAATTTAATGCGATTGAAAATATTAAACCAATTATAGAAAGAGCTTATAAAGAGCAATTTTCAATTAAAAATATATTTAAAAAAGTAAAAGAGTTACCAAAAGAGATAATTGATTTTTTAAACTATACACCAAATGATTTAAAAGCTATTTTTAAACAGATGAAAGATGGAAAGTTTAAAGTTGAACTTGAACATATTGGATTAGAAAATATAGAAAAATCTATTGAAAAATCCTTTAACCGTCTTACCGTTGCTATTATAATCGCATCAACACTTATAGGTTCATCTATTTTAGTTTATGCAAAAATTCCACCTTTGATATATGGAGTACCTCTGTTTGGTTTTGCTGGATTTGGTGTTGCATTTTTTATGGGTCTTGTTTTAGCTTATTCTATCTATAAAGGGGGAAAGCTTTAGATGATGAGAACAATATCGTTAGCACTAGTGAGATATTATCCATATTTATTGGCACTTAGTTTTTTAGTTTTTTTTATACTTTTAGGAATAGATCCAGTAGATAGAAGTGTTTGGATAGTTGAAGTTATTCCTATTGTTCTTGTATTTATATCGCTAATATTTATATACAAAAAGTTTCAATTTACAAATCTTTCATATACTTTGTTGCTTATGTGGATGGTATGGCATACGATTGGTGGACATTATACTTTTGCAAATGTTCCTTTTGGTTTTATCACAGATTTATTTAATTTCCAAAGAAATAATTTTGATAGAGTTGGTCATCTGGTAATTGGATTTTATGCTTACCCTATGGCAGAATTTTTAACAAGAAAAAAATATACAAATGCGATTGTTGCATCCTTTTTTGGACTCTTTTTTATTATGAGTATTGCTGCTGGTTATGAGATAATAGAGTGGGCTTATGCTGTAATAGATGGTGGAGATACAGGGATAGAGTTCTTAGGCTCACAAGGGGATATTTGGGATGCTCAAAAAGATATGTTAGCAGATACAATAGGGGCAATAGTCGCACTTGCTCTATTTCTATATATACGACCAGATAAAAATAGTAGAGATTAAAAATGAGAAAAGATTCACCATATTATCAACCTAGTATAGATGTTTTACAAAGTGCATCTCTGTTTAATGGTGTAGATGAAGTGATGATGAAAGAGATATTGGGATATTTTTCACCTATGACTTTACCTAAAAAAACCTCTATACACCCATGGCAAACTCAAACATCACTCTTTGTAATTATAAAAGGAAGAGTTAAAGTTTCTACCATAAATCCTAGTAATGGTCGTGAATATATCATTTCACTACTCGATAAAGGTGATGTTTTTGATGTTATTTCACTACTTGATGCAAAAGAACATGAGGTAAATATTGAGACTATTGAGGAGGTTCAACTTCTAAAAATGCCTATACAGACAGCACGAAATTGGTTAGAAGAAAATCCAGAGTTCAATAAAAACTTTCTACCCTACATAGGAAAAAGAATGCGTTATTTAGAAAATAATAGTTCTGGCTTGGCACTCTATGATACTATGAGCAGATTAGCAAAGTTAATTCTAGATAATATAGATACTCACAATAAAATAAAAGATGAATTTTCAGTGAAGCTTATCAATGATCTCTCACATGAATCTTTAGCACAGATGATAGGTTCAGTGCGAAAAGTTGTAAATCTTAATATACAAGAGTTAAAAAAAGAGGGTATAATCTCATCAGTACGAGGTAAACTCTCTGTAAATAATCTTGAAAAACTACTTGATAAGTGTAAAAATATTATAGAAGTGCCACTTAGGTAACAGAAGTTTTTTTTGAATTTTTATATATTTAATACAATTAGATCTGAAGTGGAGATAACTGTGTTAAAAATAATAGAGTCATTTTTTGGTGTTATAATATTAACTGCATTGATATTTTATACCTTTTTATTAGAAGGAATAACAGTATATAATATCTCTTATGAAAATATAAATATAAATAAAATTTATCTAAGATATGATAAAAAATTTATATTAACTATAAATAAACTAGAGATAAAAAAGAAAAAGAAAAATCCTAAGGCAACATTTGATAAATCTTATATTAAAATGGCAGATGATATTTTAATATATTTTAAATTAATTGAGATAAATTCTATAATTTATAACAATCAAAGAACAAAAATAAAATATAGTAACAATATTTTTTCCATAAAAAATCAAGATTTAAATTTAAATTTTGATTTTACAGCTAAATTCAAAAATAATAAAATATATTATAAAATAAATTCAGATAAGATTGATACTATAAAATTTTTAGATAAATTTATAGTATTAAAGCCAGAAATTCATAATATTTTATTTAATAAGTTATCTTTTGAGAATATTAAACTTGATACTTTTTCTGGAATTGTTGATTTGAAACATATTGATAAATTTGATTTAGATTCTCTATTGGTATCGTTAGTTATAGAAAAACCAAAATTCAAATTAACAGATAAACATACAGCCTATTTTGAGAATATAGAAGTAAATTTAAAATCTGGAATACTTGACATTCAAGTTCATAAAGTTAAAGATTTTCACAAATTAACATTTCAAGGTCATATAGATTCTAAGATAGACAAACTCTCTTTAAATCTTTTAGGGGATATTTTCTATAAAGATATACAACTAAAGACAACCATCGATATAAAAAATAGTATTTTAAATTATAATTTTTCCTCAAATTTCTTCAAAAATATAAAAACAGTTGAAGAGTTTGTGCCATTAAGCCAAAAATTAAAAGTATGGATAGTAGAAAGATTACAAGTTAAAAATCTAAAACTCCTTAATGCAACTGGAATTTTAGATTTAAATAATATAAATATTAACCTCTCAACTCTAAAAGTAAATCTGATTTTGAATAATGCTATTTTAGATTTTAATCCAAAGCAAACGTCCCCACTTAAATCAGAAAAAGTATTTTTAAACTTTAATGGGAAAAATCTAATAATTAAATTTAAGAATCCTTCTGTGAGTGGTATAAAACTAAATAAAGGTAGTGCTACAATTTACAATTTGCTCGATGATAATACTAACTTACACTTAAATTTACAAACAAAATCGGCTATAAATAAAGAGCTTATTCAATTAGTAAAATCATACGATATATTACCAAATGATTTTAATATTATACAGATGAATGGTACTAGTATTATTCATACAATTATAGATATACCATTCAGTAATAATCCCATAACAGCATTTGTTGAAATCAAAAATCAAAAATCAGATTTTAACATATATGGCAATAGTGTAAAATTGAATAATTTAGATTTTACATATAAAAATAAAAAAATATTGATTAAAAATTTAAAAGCTAATAATAAAGATTTCATATTTAATAGCAAGAAATTAATATTTGATACTAGCAGTAAAAAATTAATATTTGATTTGAATATACACAATACAAATAAGAATGATAAATTAGTTAATATAGAGATTGTTAATAATTCTATTCTTAAAAAAAATAAAATATATGGAAAAATAAATATTAAATCTTTAAGTTATAGCGATTTATTGATGATGAAAAATGAGATACTATCTTATAGTTTACTTTATGATAAAACTTTAAATATTTTATTGCCTATGCGATATATAACATATAAAATGGATAAAAATAATTTATCTACAATTGATATAAAAAAATTAGAAATTATCAATAAGTATATACCTAAATATAATCTACCCAAAGGTAGTTTGAAGTTAAAAACTAAAAATTTTAAAGATATCTCACTTGAACTGAAAACAGATTTATCATTATATAATATTTATTATAAAAAAGAAAAAGTTAATAATATTATATTAGATGCTGAAGTTAAAGATATGAAGAAAGTAACTATAAAAGATAATATAGGTTTAATCAAATCAAATATTATTCTATCTAAAAGACCAATTATAAATATAGCACTTAACAATATGGATATTCAATACAAAACTGATACGAATAACTCCAAAACAATAAACTGTAAAACTCAAATTATTGATTTACCCTATATGAATTTAGATTTAAAAAATGGTTCTTTTAAATACAATAATAAACTTTTAAAATACAAAAAACTTACAATAAAAACAGATAATGACCAAATAGATATAAATTTAGATAATAACAATACTAAAATAGAGCTTAATATTAAAAATAAAAATATAGTTTTAGATGCAAAAAAAATGGATCCAGAGTTTGTTAATAATCTCTTTGAAAAAGAGATTATGGATAGTGGTTTTATAAATTTAAAGGTTAAAGGAACTCAGTGTTTGTTAGAGGGAGATATGAAATTTAAAGATATAAATATTAAAGATGCTACTATGTTAAATAATATATTACTAGTGGCAAACTCTACACCGTTATTGATAAATCCTCTTTTTGTAGTGCCAAATCTTTATAGGTTTGCTAGTGGAGGTTTTATGTTAAGTGAATACAAGGTAAAAGAGGGTTCTACAAATCTAAAGTTAAATAGAGACACTAATATTTTAAATTTTACCAATATGAATATACAAGGGATTAGCTCAAATTTTTATGGTACTACGCAAATTGATTTAAAGAAAAAACAAATCAATGCTAAATTGAATATTGCTATTATTCAAGATTACTCTAAAATTATTAGCTACATACCTGTAGCTGGATATATTTTACTAGGTAAAGATAAAAACTTTTCATACTCTGTCGATATAATTGGTGATTTGAAAAAACCAAATATATCCACAAGTTTAATAAAAGATACAGCAACAGCACCATACAACATATTAAAAAGAGTTATCACTTTACCTTTACAACTTTTTAAAGATGAAGATAAATAATTTTGATGTCTAAGTGCCTCTTAGGTAACAGAAGTTTTAAAAAAAATCATATATACTTCCAAGTGATAAATAAAAAAAATAGGAATTACAAAATGTTAGAAACAATGCAAAAAGAGATTTCTGAAAATCTCAAAAAAATAGATGTAACTGGAAAAGCAGTTACTCAAGATATAGTAGAAGTGGTTGAGAATGCTGTTTTTAAAGCAACTCAAAATGTTAAAGATGGAGCAACAGAGATTAACTCTATAGCTAAGAATGCTGTAACAACTGCAGTAAATGAGTTAAAAAAATCAGATAATATGGAAAAGATACATGTTGATGCTGTCATTAAAGGTGTAATTAACGGTGTTCAAAAAAGTACAAAAAAATCAATTGATGATATGGATATGGAGATGCTTAAAACTAAATATCGCATGCAAGAAAAAAATTCTGAACTTTTAAGTAAACTCAAAGATGCTCTTAATGGAACAAAAGAGGCTGCTGAAACTTTTACAGACGAAAACAAAGAGCATATTGAAGAAGCTGCAACAGATATTAAATTAAAAAGTGCAAAAATGCTTGGGTTGATGGAAAGCATAATCAAACAAAGTGTAAAAACTGTGATTGAAGAGGGAATCGAAGTAGAAACAAAAATTTCTCACATTACACAACAAGCTGTAGAAAATGCACTTAATGAAACACGATTAAGCACACAAAAAATTAAAGATGTTTCTAAAACAGCCATTATGTCATCTATAGAAGCGGCAAGAGAGTCAGATGAGAAGATACAAGAAACAACTAGAGGTGCTATAGATGGTACTAAAAAAGCTATTCTTGTTAAAATTCAAGAGGCAAAAGTTGATATACAAAAAGTAAAAGAAAATACAGAAACTTTTGTAGAAGAAGATGTTCTTCAAACAAAGGAAGACCTTGAAACAATAGATGATGCTTTTAGAGATACACTAGATGCTATTTCTCAAAATATATATGAACTTAACGACGAAGCATATAAAGTGATTTTAGAAGATATTGATAAAATCAAAGCTACAAATTCACAAATCAAGATAAAAGCTAAAGATGCTGTAAATGATGCTGTAGAAGTTTTAAAAGAGAGTGGTAAATCAGTTATATATAGTGCTAATGAAAAAGCGAAAGAGGCACTAGAAGTTCTAAAAGAAGAGACTGAAGAACTCTCTACACAGATGCTAAAAGTAGCAAAAGGTGCTTTTAAAGGTATGATCGAAGGTGCAAAAAAATCTATGAAAGATGAGGAAAAATAGAGATGAAAAAAATACTTACAACAGCACTTTTAACAGGAAGCTTAATGAGTATATTTGGTTCATCGGCATTATTGGCAGATGAAAGCCAAATACAGATTATAGAAAAAAAAGCTAAAGCAATAGTTTATGATGCAAAAGAAAAAGCAGATAAATTAGTTGATAGTGCAAAAGAAAAAGCAGAATCTATGATAGCAAATGCAAAAGCATCTGCTTTTGCGTTAAAAGAAGAATCAGCAAAAAGTGAAAAAGAGACTACAGCAGAAACAAAAACATTAGCAAATGAAGCACTTAAAAAAACAGAGATGAAAACTCATGAACTAGTTGAAAAAACTAAAGCCATGCCACAAATAATTAAGCAAGGTTTAGAAGAGAAATATATATATACAAAAGAGGCTATTAATAACTCTTATGACAAAAGTAAAGATAAGATAAATGATACTATAATTCATGGTGCAATAAAATATGCATTTCTTATGAGTTCTGAAATTCACTCTATAAAAATAGATGTTGATGTTGAAGATGGTGTTGTTACACTTTTTGGTAAAGTAAAAAGTAATAATGAAGCACAAGAAGCTATGCAAATTGCACTATCCACAAAAGGTGTAAGGGGTGTAAAATCATTTTTTATGATTGAGCAATAATATAATAAAAAGAGTTGAAAAATGCTAAAAAGTAACAAAATGGATCTTTCTGCTGTAGTTTATATTATAATAATCATAGCAGCATTAAAATTAGGGAGTGTTCTAATTTTACCATTTCTTATGGCATTTTTTCTCTTTATTATATTTTTACCACTTGCAAATAAATTAAATTCATTTGCTATACCAAATACACTTACTGCATTGATTATATTTATTTTAATAGCAGTTATAGTATCTTCAATAGCTACATTTATAATATCATCAGGTGATGATATTATCAAAAACATACCTATATATCAAGATAAATTCTATAAAGTAACTCCGAAAATTATCGGTTTTTTTGAAAAATTCAATATTTCTTTAGAGTGGACAAGTATCATAAGTTTAATAGAACCTGCAAAAGTTGTTTATAATATAACAAGTTTTTTTAAAGGTATGGGCAATGTAGTTATAAATATTATATTGACATTGACTTTAGTTATATTTTTATTTTTAGAGTCATCTATAATCTCTCAAAAAACCCTCTATTTTACTAAAACAGCCCAAGAAAAAGAAAAATTAGCATTAGTTCTCAAAAGTATTAGCAGATATTTTCTTATTAAAACATTTACATCGCTTTTGACAGGCTTCTTGGTTTGGATTATGCTGGCATATTTTAATCTTCAATATGCTCTTTTATTTGCTGTTTTAGCTTTTTTATTAAATTATATTCCTAGTATAGGCTCATTTATAGCTTCTTTTCCTGCACTCTTTGTAGCAATACTGCAGTTAAATATGATTGACACTACAATAATAACTATAGGTTATCTTGTTATAAATATGTTTATAGGAAGTTTTCTTGATCCTAAAATAATGGGAAAAGATTTAGGGTTATCCACTTTTATTGTTTTTACATCTATGGTTATTTGGGGTTGGATTCTTGGACCAATGGGAATGTTTTTAGCTGTCCCTTTAACCATAACAATAAAAATAGCTTGTGAAAAATCAGTAAAATACAACTATATAGCTGTGATACTAACAGATAAATTCATAGAAGAAAAAAATTTATAAAAAACACAAAACTACTTTGTTAGGCTAAACCAATATAAAAAATATTAACAATCACTTAATACAATTAAGTTAGAATCTACTTATACAAATTGTACAAAGGAATAAAATGAAAAAATACTTAATATATGGAATATTAATTGCTATTTTGGGATTTGGATTTTATAATAAAATTTATATTCCAAAACATACATTTAAGACAACAATAGCAACTGTAGGTAATATAAATTTGAAAGTTAATGGTATAGGTAATGTAGGGGCAAAAGAGATATATAAAATTGGTTCTGTTTATGGTGGTAAAGTTTTATCATTTATAGTGAATGAAGGTGATTTTATCAAAAAAGGTACAACAATAGCACAAATTGATTCTATTGATTTAAGTGATAAAATAGCTGAACAAATAGTAAGTATAGAAAAGATTAGAAGCGATATAAAAGCATTGAAATTAGATAAAAAAGGTGCTAATACTACATTTCATTATCAAGATGAAATTTTTAAGAAAAATCAAAAATTATATAAAAAAGGTGCTATTTCTGAATTAGATTTTAAAAAATATAAAACAAATAAAGATGTAGCAAATTTACAAGTAAGGAGTCTCTCTTCAAAAATAGATTCACTTTATATACAAATTAAACAAATAAAGATAAATACAAAAGGGTTAAAAGAGAAACTTGCTAGATATACTATTATATCTCCAGTAGATGGCTATATTACCAAAAAATATATCTCAAATTTTGCAATTATCAATCCAAATCAAACTTTAATAGATATAGTAAATCCAAAAGATGTATGGATAGAAACACATATCGATACAAGAATAAGTGGAGATGTAAAAGTTGGCGATATTGCTACTATTAATCTTCGCTCATCAAATATCAAATACAATGGAAAAGTAAAAAATATAAAACCTATAAATAATAGCGTTACAAATGAAAGAGAGATAGATATAAGTTTTGACAACCTTCCAATACCGTTTTATTTAGAAGAACAAGCAATAGTAGATATTCATATAAAACAATTAAAAGATATTTTTAAAGTTCCAAATAAAGCACTTGCTATTTATGATGAAGTAAATGGTGTTTGGACAGTGAAAAATAATATTGTAAACTTTAAACCACTCAAAATTTTGGCTTATGATACAAAATATGCAGCAACAAAAGATATAAAAATAACAGATATATTCATAATACCAAATCCAAAGAAAAAAACTCTTACAAATGGTATGAAAATTTATAATGATTAATTTAGCCCTTAAAGATATAGGACACTCTCTTAGTAAATTTTTAATAACTGCTATTAGTGTTGGTGTATTATTAGGTATCGTTATCATTATGATAGGTGTTTATAGAGGTATGGTATTTGATGCAAAAGTATTAGTAAGCGATATAAAAGCAGATATATGGGTGGTTCAGCAAGATACATTAGGACCATTTGCACAAACTTCAAAAGTTCATGAGGATTTAAAAAACCAAATTGCATATCAAGATGGAGTGAAATATGCACAAGCTATTACATTTCAAACTTTTCAGATGGAAAATAAGTATGGAGATTTTAAAGTTATGCTTGTAGGTTATGATCCATTTGGAGATATACAAGTTATCAATAAGTCTAAATTAATAGAGGGTAGAGTTCTGCAAAAACAACACTATGAGATAGTCGTTTCTAAAAAAACAAACTATAAATTAGGGGAATATATATCTTTAGGAAGAGACAAATATAAAGTGGTAGGTATCACACAAGATACTGTTTCAAATGGTGGTGATTTTCTTATTTTTACAAGTCTAAAAGATGCAGAAATATTACAATTTACATACACAAATGAAAGAGTTAGAAGTGATGATAATAGGGGCATAAAAGGCTCAAATCCTCACCTTGTAAATGCAATAATTGCACAAATAAAACAGGGATACAATCCTAAAAATGTAGCTAGAAATATTGAACAAACTACTCATAAAAAAGTCTTTACAAGAGATGAACAAACAAATCTACTTTTGCAAAAAGTTATCAAAAAATCATCAAAACAGATAGGTATGTTTACCGTAATACTTATAGTAGTTTCTATTATAATTATAGCTTTGATTATTTATACAATGACACTAGAAAAAATAAAAGAGATTTCAATACTTAAACTTATAGGAATTCCAAATTTTACAATATCTAAAATGATTATTCAAGAGACTGTATTTTTAGGTTTTTTAGCTTTTATTTCTGGAAATATTTTTGCTCATCTCATCAGTGGTGGTTTTCCAAAAAGGATAGTTTTACTTACAAGTGATGCTATTGGATTGTTTGTAGTGATACTTATATCGTCAATCTTTGCATCATTATTTGGAATACATAAGGTTATAAAAACAGACCCAGCCCAAGCGATAGGTGGATGATATGAATAATAATATAGCGATGAAAATAGAAAACTTAGTAAAAAGTTTTGGAGAGGGAGATAGTAAAGTTTCAGTTATAGATGGAGCTAATTTTACTTTAAATAAAGGGGAGTTTGTAGCACTCGTAGCACCAAGTGGTGCAGGTAAAACTACACTACTTATGATGTTGGGGTGTGTTCTTGAACCAACATCGGGCAAAGTAACTATTGGAAACGAGGTGGTTTATGATCAAAAATGGTTGGTTAAAGATGATAGAGCTTTGCGAAGAAAGAAAATTGGATTTATTTTTCAAGCTCACTATCTTATTCCATTTTTAAATATAGAAGAAAACATTACGCTCCTTCCTTATGAAAATGGTGAAAAAGCAAAAGTTGTTAAACCACGAGTAAAAGAGATAATGGATTATCTTGATATGACTGATAAGATGGATAGTATGCCAAGTGAACTAAGTGGTGGACAAAATCAAAGAATAGCAATAGCTAGAGCTTTGGCAAACAATCCAGATATAATCTTAGCAGATGAACCAACAGCTGCATTGGATAAAGAGAGAGCGATCAGTGTAGTTAAGATGTTGAAAAAAATTACAAGAGAGCGAGGTGTTACAATTATTATGGTAACACATGACGATAGATTACTTCCATTTTGTGATAAGGTTTTAACTATTCAAGATAAAAAAATAGATATCAAAGAAAATAAAAATGAAACTATATAAATATGTTATGTTTATATTATTATTTAGTGTAGTTGCAAATGCTACTACATTAAAAGAGATAATTCAAAGTACTTTAAAAAATAATAACAATATAAAAGCCTTGGAAATAGAAACTAAATCAAAACAAAAAAACTTTACTAGTGTTGAAAATATATATAATCCAACTGCTACTATTGGTGTAAATTATTCAAGATTAGATTTAGATACTAGAAGTGTTCAAATTGGTAGTACAACCAACGGATTTCTTAAAATAGGTATAAACTTATATGATGGTGGTAGAAATAGATCAATAAAAAACCAAAAAAAATATGAGTATAAAACATCCCTTTTAAATATGGCTACAAATAAAAAAGAAACCATTTTACAGATTGTAACTCTCTTTTATCAAGCCAAAACTATAATTGATAATATAAATGTTTTTCAGGAAAAAGAGGTAGCTTTAAAGGCTCAATATGAGAGAATGAAAACAAAATATGATATTAAAATGGTAACAATTGATGAAGTTCTAAAGCTACAATCAGAATATGAAACAAACAGATATACAATAGAGGAGCTAAAATATCAAAAAACAAATCTTTTAGAAAATATTAGTTTATTGGCAAATCAAAATATTGAAACTCTTGACAATTCAACTCTTCCAAAAATACAAAATATGAAGTTTAAAAAAAGTGAAAATATAGAAGCACTAGAGATGGTAATAAATGCCATAGATGAAAATGTCAAAACTGTATCATCGGCAAATAAAGCACAATTAAAAGTAGAAAATATATTAAATTATTATAATTACGATGATTATAATGATAAAATGCTAAATGATTTACCAGAAAAACAAAACCAATTTAATATCTCTTTAACATATAATCTTTTTGATACAACAACAAAAAGTAAAATAGAAGCTGTAAAATTAGAAAAACTAGCATCAATACAAAAACTGAATTATCTAAAAAATCAAGAAAAAATGAGATTTAATTTAGCAAAGAAAAAACTCACAACACAACAGTTGAAAATAAATTCATTAAAAAGTGCTGTAGAGATGGGGCAAAGTGTATATGATATGGTTAAAATAAAATATCAAAATGGACTTGTGGATAATATTACATATCTTGATGCTTTAAGTAAAAAGATTTACAATCAAGCTTTATACAAAGAAGCTTTAAATGATTATGAGATAGCAAAAGCAAACTATTATTTTAGTAGTGGAGTTAAGTTTGAAACAATGTTAATGGGTAATTTTTAATTAAAAAAAAGGAAGAAAAAATGCAACAGATAGATAATATAGTGAGTGAATTTACACTCAAAGATATACAAGAGATGAAAATAGATATTGAAACTTTTGTAGAAAAGTTTAATAATGGTGAGGCAATTTTATTAGATGTGAGAATGCCATTTGAAACAGCAGTTTGGAGTGTAAAGTTTGCTTTAGAAATACCTTACAACAAATTGCCAGAATCTTTAGAAAAACTTCCAAAAGATAAAATTATTGTATGTGCTTGTCCACATGAATATAGAGCAAATATGGCAAAAGAGTATTTAAGATTTAAAGGTTTTACTACAAAAACCTTAAATGGTGGATTAACGGAGTTAATGAATTATTTAAAAGGTGGAAAAGCAAAAGAGATAAATTTTTAAAATGCTCTATTATTTAGAATTTTTCACTATTACACTTATAGTATCTAGTTTTTTTGCTATGGGTGGAGTGGGTAGTGCTGTGGCACTTGTACCGATATTTGACTTTTTAGGTATCGGGTTTTTGCTATCTAAAACAATAGCACTGTTTATAAATACCTCTACAACTATAACTGCTACATATATGAACTTTAAAAGAGGTGTACTTGATATAAAGTTTGCATTGCCTTTGGTAATTACATCTTTTATGTTTGCACCACTTGGAGCATTTTCAAGTCAATATATTAATGTATTATATACAAAATATGGTTTTATAGCATTTTTGATTTTTAGTGCTACTATGATGCTAATACCTAAAAAATCAGCTACAAAATATACTCAAAAATGGATATTATATTTGGTAGGTAGTGTAGTTGGTTTCCTATCTGGAATACTTGGTATTGGTGGTGGTTCTCTTGTGATGCCATTAATGATACTTTTAGGTTTTGATGCCAAAAAGATGGCAATAGCAGTTAGCTTTATGGTACCATTTTCTACTTTTAGTGCATTTTTATCTTATAGTAGTTTTGTAGAAATAGATTGGACACTTTTAAGTGTAACAGCAATTGCTGCAATATTGGGTGGTTATATTGGTAATAAAATAATGTATTTTAAATTAGACTCAAATCAGATAAAAAAAATAATAGCAATTTTGCTTTATATTATTGCTTTTAAAATGGGATATAGTCTAATATAAAAAAAATTGATTTTGACAGATGGTATGCTAGGAATAGTTGATTATCTTCGTGACGATAAAGCACGAGATTATATGAATAAAGTAGAAGGAACAAAGAATGAAAACAAAATATGACTTAATAATAATAGGTGCAGGACCAGCAGGAACACCAATAGCAATAGAATCTGCAAAACTAGATAGCACTAAATCAATAGCACTTATTGATAGTGTAGGAGAGCTTGGTGGAGAGTGTTTATTTCAAGGGTGTATCCCATCTAAAATTTTAGAAGCGAGTGCAAAACATATAAAAGATTTAGAGAGTTTAAAAGAGTTTGGAGTGGAGTTAAACTCAAACTCTTATGAATTAGTTTGGGAAAAAGTTAAGCAACGAAAAGATGAAATACTTTTAAAAAGAACAAAAGCAGCAAAAGATTTGGCGAATAGTATAGGTAATATTGATATTATAAAAGGTTTTGCATCTTTTAATTCTGATAATAGTATAGAAGTTGTTTTAGAAGACAAAAGTAGCACTATATTAGAATTTGAAAAAGTAGTTATTGCAACAGGTTCTAAAGCTACGATTCCACAATATAAAGGTGATGCCATAGATGAGATTATTACAAATGTTGAATTTTTTGCAAAAATGGAACTACCAAAAAATTTAAGCATTATAGGAAGTGGTGCAATAGCTATAGAATTTACTCAAATATTATCAGCTCTTGGAGTAAAAATCAATCTTTTTGTAAGAGGGGATAAAATACTAAAAAATATGGATAATGATGCAAGAAATATTGTATTTGAAAAATTACAAAATAATGAAAATATCAATTTACTCTTAAATTCAACTATGACTGAAATAAACTATAAAAATAATCAACTAGAGATAAAATATATCCAAGATGGCAAAGATAAAGCTTTAGTTTGTGAAAAAATACTAAGTGCAACAGGAAGAGTTGCAAATATTCAAAATCTAAATTTAGAAAAAGCAAATGTACAATATACTAAAAAAGGTATTGTTACAACTTCATCACTTCAAACAAGTAATAAAAATATTTTTGCAAATGGAGATGTAGTAGAAAACTTTCCAAAGTTTGCCCATACAGCTCAATATACAGCCCATATAGTAGCTCAAAATCTATTTTTGGAACATAACTTTTTCAAGCCAGATTTTTCAAAAAACTCATGGGTACTTTTTAGTATGCCAAATATTGCAGTTGCAGGTATAAGTGAAAAAGAAGCGAAAGAAAAAAATATAGATGTAATCATAGATAAATTTGAGTTTAGCACCGAAGCAAAATCACAAATCGAAAATGAGGACTCTGGTTATTTAAAATTTATAGTTGAAAAAAGTAGTAAAAGAATTATAGGTATTATTATAGTTCATGAAGTTGCAAATTATATAGGTGGAGAAGCTGCTTTGATTGTAGCACAAAAACTTACATTAAAAGAGTTAATAGATACTATTCACCCACATCCTACTATTAGTGAAGCATTTGTAATGTTGGCTAAAAAAATGATGGGGGATATAATGCTTGAAAAACTTAAAAATCCAATTATTCAAACAGTTTTAAAAATTGAGAGATTATTTTAGATTAGAAAATGTATAAGGAATAAAAAATCTGCGAGAGATAAAATGAATAACAATATATATTACTTAGGATTGGTTAGTTTTTTTACAGATTTTGCATCGGCTATGATAACACCTGTTTTGCCGATATTTATCGTTTATATCTTAAATGATGGAGTTGATAAACTAGGAGTTGTAATAGCGAGTGCTACTTTTGTTTCTTATATTTTTAGAATACTTTTTGGATATTTAAGCGATAGATTTCAAATCAGGAAACCTTTTTTAATCATAGGATATTCAATATCTGCAATCTCTAAACCACTTTTAGCATTTTCAAGTACATATCAAAATATAGCACTTTTAAGGTCAGTTGAGAGAATGGGAAAAGCTGTAAGAAGTGCTTCAAAAGATTCACTTATATCTACTTATTCAAAAAAGAATGAGAGTGGAAAAACTTTTGGATTTCATAAAACAATGGATATAGCAGGGGAACTTTTCGGTGCTATAGCAGTTTTTAGTATCTTTTATTTTTATGGAACAGATGAAGATATACTTCGTAATATCTTTTTATTGACTTTTATCCCTGGGATTATTGGAGTTTTGATACTCTCTTTTTTTGTACAAGATGATACTGCAAAATCAAAAGATAAAAAATACAAATTTGCAAAAGAGGATTTCAGACTTTTTCCAACTCTGTTTATATATTTTTGTTTTATCTTTTTTATGATGGGTGATTCATTTTTTATTATTGTTGCTAAAGAGGCTGGTTATCTTATATCATTTATACCATTGTTTATAATAGTTTTAACACTTACCCAAACCCTTACAAGCTATTATTTTGGAGTGATGAGTGATAAAAAAGGCAGTCAAAATGTTTTAAGATTTGCTTATATTTCAGGAATTGCATCAATCATTGCTATAAAATTTGGATTTATATGGTTGGGATTTATATTTCTAGGTATATTTACAGTAGCTTCCTTGAATGCTATAAGAAGTTATATATCTGTAAATGCTGTAAATAAAGCTTCAATTTATGGAATATTTTATGGAGGAGTTGCAATATTTAGTTCACTTGGAGCATTGAGTTTTGGATATATTTGGCAGAACTTTGGACAAAGTGATGCTTTGATGTTTTCATTTGTTGGGATGATAATGATTTTTATTGTTTTATTATTAAAAGAGAGAAGGTTTAATTAGATATATAATTACAGCTATCATCTTTTAAAATAGTATAATTAAAACTCTCCTCTTAAAACTGATATGTATATATTAATCCACCAAATGTCTCCATATCATTGGATTGTTTTGTGTAGGGTGAACGAGACTGATAAAAATATGTAAGCTTATGTGCCTGATAGTATATATCTCCTCCGCCATAAAATGCAATATTAACTATATTTTTATCAGTTTGATACCCCTTGTTTTTACCCTCGTCTAAGATATAAGAATATGCTAATATGTCTCCATTTACTCCAGCATTTAGTGACCAGCCAAATCCACTATGTTTATCATTTAAATATAACATTGAAGCCTCTTCTTTTAAAGGGGGATAATGTAAGTTGAAATTTCTAATATAGTTTTTTCCGACTCTAAACATAGTTCCACCAAAAGCATCTGTTTCAAAATTTCCAACTTGAATACCAAAATGATTAAACCAATCCATAGATAGAGTATTTAAACTACTTTTTTGCCAACTTATCTCTCCATATCTAAAAAGTGCATTTGCAATAACTTGAGCGCCTAGTTGTGTATCCCAACCTTTTGGTGCTTGAGAAGCAATAATAGTATGAATACTTTTTTGTACAAATTCAGCTCCTGACTCTTTATCAGTAATACCAAACTCCATTCTAAACTCTTTAAAACTTCTCTTGTCCCATTCAAACATATAAAAAGCTAATGCTAAATACCCAGCATAAGGGATGTCATCATACTGAGGTTGTGATATATTTAAGTCATTTGGTGTGACCATAATTTGACTTATACTTATACCAGCACTATGCTTTTTTGAACTATCTGTTACATTAAAGGGGATAGAGTTTACTATATTATGTATATAACTACTGTAGCTATTTGATTTTATATCTGCCACATCTTCAAAGGAATCATCAATCCAACTTATATTCATTCCGTTTGTAAAATGTTTATCGGTTCCAACAAAAGCATCATTATAAAATAAAAATGAAAATTGATCAGCACTTAAAGCGATTGAACATAGAAGAGATAAGTATTTTATTTTTTGTTTCATAAATAGGGTTCTTATACTATTTTTAATTCAAAATATCTTAAAAAGGAAGAAGCTTCAGGTAGAGAGACTTTTGTCCCTTTTAGGTTGTTTTTATTTGGGTCTATCATATAGTTATATGCAGTTGATAAGTCAGCATTTGAAAGGTTTGTGTTAGAAAAACTACTTCCAAGAAGGTCACTCTCTTTAAAGTTTGCTTTTTGTAGATTTGTTTTTACAAAATCTACATCATGTAATTTGGATTTTATAAACTTAGTATGACGAAGATCAAGCATATAAAATGATGACATACTTATATCTGTATTTTCAAAACTCACTTCAAAGGGCAACCCAATAGATGACCAATTAATACCTATGAGCTTAGAGTCTATAAACTTTACATCATTAAAAAGAGATGTTGTAACCTTTACTAAAGAGAGGTCACAAGAGTTAAAAGTGGACTCACTAAAGCTACAGTTCTCAAAAACTGTTTTGTTAAAAGAGCAGTTTTTAAAATGGCAGTAATCAAAGGATATTCCAGAGATAATAAGCCCATCTAAAGACAAGTCTTGAAATGTTTCATCGTCATACTCTAGTTCTTCAAATATTTTTTTCATCTTTATTTTTTAAACTTTGAAAAAATCCAAGCTCCAAATGTAAGTAAAATATATAATCCACCTATAAAATAAAGCTGTTCAATTTGTGTTGTATATTCATAATATAAAATCAATACCATCCCCATAAATAATCCAATAATAGCTAAAATTATTATAGTTAAAGAGGATGAAGTTTGCTTATATATCTTAAGATTTGCAACTGCCATAAGAAGAGAGACTAATAAAAATGTAACACTACTAAACTCTAAAATAATTTTTAAATCACCAATCAAGATTAAACTAAAAGCAAATACTGCCATAGTGATAATAGAGTAAATAGGTATATTGTTTCTTCGTTTTGTTAAAATAGCTGGGAAATAACCATCTTTTGCTATAACAGACATCTGTCTTGATGCTCCAAACAGAGTACCACTAATAGCACTACTTGTAGCTAACAATGCTCCTGTGACAACCAAATCAGTTCCCCAATGCCCTAAAATTTTATTAGCACCTGATGCTAAAGCATACTCTTGATTTGCAATTATGTTATCAAAAGGTATGGCAACAATAGCTCCATAAGAGAGTATAAAATATATTAATATTGCTAAAATTAATGCTATATATATTGATTTTGGTATATTTTTTTCAGGCTCTTCCATCTCATTAACTGCATTTATCACAAGTTGAAACCCCTCAAATGCTACAAAAGTAAGTGAAGCGACTATTAAAATTGATAAGATATTTACATCACCATTATTTTCTAAAAGTACAGGTATCGTTGTATTTGCATTATTAATAAGTACAAATGAGATTATAGTTAATATGATAAGTTTTGTATAAACCATAATATCTTCAATCTTACCCATCCCTTTAACACTCCAAATATTTACAAGAGTAAAAGTCAAGATAATTAAACCAGCAACTGCTTTTCGCATCATCTCATTGTCAGCAAACTCAAATCCACTTATAGCATAGGATGAAAATGTATAAGCATACAGAGCTAAAGTACTAATGTAGCCAAATATTACCCACCACCCTATAAGTGAAGCTAAAAAAGGTGAATTTGAGAAAGTTTTTTTAAAAAACGAGTATGTTGCACCCTCATCTTTATAATAAACAGCTAATTTTATATATGAATAAACTGCTAAAAATGCCAATAATCCACCAACAATAAAAGCCAATGGGGTAAATACACCTACCATAGATACCGAGATACCTAAAACTGTAAATATACCACCACCTATCATTCCACCAAGTGCAATAGCTACGAGTTCAAGAACTCCTAAGTTTTTACCTCTTTTTCTATGTATATTTCTTTTTATCATTATTTATTCTTTCTAATCCATTTTAATTTATTGGTTTTATTATTTATAATCTATTTCAGTTAAATTTTTATATCGTTTATATGTCTCTTGTGCATACTCTGAAGCAGTCTCTAAAAATTTTTGAGCATTTTCACTATTGATTTTTTCAACCATTTTAAATCTTGCTTCATTATACATATACTCTTTAACAGGAATTTTTGGACCTTTATAATCTAACTTCATTGGATTTTGACCAATTTTTTTAAGATCTGGGTTATATCTAAATGTTGCCCACAATCCTGCATCAACTGCTTTTTTCTGCTGACTCATCCCATATTTCAAATCATAACCATGCGATATACAATGTGAATAAGCGATAATAATAGAAGGTCCATCATACTTTTCTGCTTCTATAAATGCTTTTAAAGTTTGAGAATCACTTGCTCCCATAGCCACTCGTGCAACATAAACACTACCATAAGCGATAGCCATCATTGCCAAATCTTTTGGTAATCCTACTTTTCCACCTGATGCAAATTTTGCAACTGCTCCTATTGGTGTTGCTTTTGATTGTTGCCCTCCAGTATTTGAATAGACTTGCGTATCTAGTACCAAAATATTTACATTTTTACCACTTGCAAGAACATGATCAACGCCACCATATCCAATATCATAAGCCCAACCATCTCCGCCAATAATCCAAACAGATTTTTTAACCAAATAATCAACTAACGATAAAAGATTCGAGCTATCACTATTATCTATTGTTTTTAATATTGTCTTTAACTTATCTACCCTTGCTCTTTGTTCAACTATCTCTTCCTCTTCGCGTTGTGTAGCATTTAAAATTGCATTTGAAAGTTCAGGGTCTATTTTATCACTTAATTTTTCTAATAATTCCTTAGCTTGTACCTCATGTTTATCTATTGTTAGTCTAAATCCAAGCCCAAACTCAGCATTATCTTCAAAAAGTGAATTTGACCATGCAGGTCCTTTGCCATCTGCATTTTTTGTCCATGGAGTTGTCGGCAGATTTCCGCCATAGATAGAAGAGCATCCAGTAGCATTTGCCACTATCATCCTATCTCCAAAGAGTTGAGTTGCAAGTTTGATATATGGTGTCTCCCCACAACCAGGACAAGCTCCAGAAAATTCAAATAAAGGCTCTAACAGCTGACTCTCTTTCACCGCAGAATGATTTAGTTTTGAGCGGTCATAATATGGAAGTGATTTAAAATATTCCCAATTTTTAATTCCCTCTTCTAATAGTGGCTCTTTTTCTCTCATATTAATAGCTTTAAGCTCAGGATTCGTTCTATTTTTAGCTGGACAAACTTCGACACATAAAGCACAACCTGTACAATCCTCTACAGAGACTTGAATCATAAAGTTTTCATCATCGCTAAAAGTTTTTCCTTTAGCTTTTATAGTGTGAAAATTGTCAGGGGTATTTTCAAGCTCTGCATCACTAACCACTTTAGAACGAATAACGGCATGTGGGCAAACTTCAACACATTTATTGCATTGAATACAAGAGTTTGGATCCCATAGAGGGATATTTTGTGCAATATTTCTCTTTTCATATTTTGTTGTTCCACTAGGCCAAGTTCCATCAGCAGGGATTTGACTCACAGGAAGTTCATTCCCTCTATCCTCAATAAGGTGAGAAGTTACATGAGCTACAAATTCACTTACTTTTCCTTTTATTGGTCGTTTTAAAAAAATACCACTTGTAGCAGTTTTTGGAATCTCAACTTTATAAAGATGACTAAGAGCATTATCAACAGCTTTGTAATTCATAGCTACAATCTCATCACCTTTTTTACCATAAGTTTTAAGAATTGATTCCTTAATCTCTTTGATAGCCTCATCATGTGGTAAAACGCCAGAAATAGAAAAGAAACAAGTTTGCATTATTGTATTAATTTTTCTTCCCATCTCACTCTCTTTAGCCACTTTATAAGCATCAATAACATAAAATTTAATCTCTTTTTCAATCAGCTCTTTTTGAATATTTTGTGGCATTCTATTCCAGATATGATCTTTATCAAAAGGGGAGTTTAATAAAAAGATAGCACCTTTTTTAGCATGTTGCAAGATGTCAAATTTTTCCATAAAAACACTTTGATGACAAGCTACAAAATCAGCTTTATCTATTAAATAAGTTGAATGGATAACAGAAGAACCAAAACGAAGATGAGAGATAGTCATCGCTCCTGCTTTTTTAGAATCATAAACAAAATAACCTTGAGCATAATTATCTGTTTGCGTTCCAATAATTTTAATACTGTTCTTATTTGCTCCAACTGTTCCATCTGAACCTAAACCAAAGAAGATTGCTTGAAATTGATTTTTGCTAGGTATAGTAAAATCTTTATCCCACTCTAACGAAAGATTAGTTACATCATCATATATACCAATAGTAAAATGATTTTTAGGCTTAGATTTTTTTAGCTCATCATATATGGATTTTACCATAGCAGGAGTAAACTCTTTAGATGAAAGCCCATATCTCCCACCAATAATATGAGGCATCTCCATACTAAGAGTAGAATCTTCTTTAGCTTCATGAAGTCCAGTTACAATATCAAGATAGAGAGGTTCACCTAATGATCCAGGCTCTTTTGTACGATCTAGTACAGCAATAGATTTTGTAGTAATTGGTAAAGCAGATAATAGATGCTTCATAGAAAATGGTCTAAAAAGTCTTACTTTAATAACACCCACTTTCTCATTTTGTTCATTAAGATACTCTACTGTTTCATGAACACTTTCAGCTCCTGAACCCATTAAAATTATAACTCTAGTAGCTTCTTTATCTCCGATATAATCAAAAAGTTTATACTCTCTTTGAGTTAAAGAGCTAAATCTATCCATAGTTGTTTGAACTAAATCTGGAGTATTATTATAATAACTATTTACACTCTCTCGACCTTGAAAATAAACATCAGGATTTTGTGAAGTTCCTCTTATGAAAGGCTTATCTGGTGTTAGAGCATTTTCTCTATGTCTTTTGATAAGTTCTTTATCTATCATATTTTTTATAGTTTCATCATCAATTAACTCTATCTTATTAATCTCATGAGAAGTTCTAAATCCATCAAAAAAATGTAAAAACGGTATGCGAGATTTAAGAGTAGATGCTTGTGCAATGAGAGCCATATCGTGAGCTTCTTGAACAGAGTTTGAACAAAGCATAGCAAAACCAGTTTGGCGCACAGACATAACATCTGAATGGTCACCAAATATAGAAAGAGCTTGTGTAGCTATTGACCTAGCAGCTATATGAAACACTGTTGGAGTAAGCTCACCTGCAATTTTATACATATTCGGAATCATCAAAAGAAGACCTTGCGAGGCAGTAAATGTTGTTGTCAATGCACCACTTTGCAATGCTCCATGTACAGTCCCACTAGCTCCACCTTCACTCTGCATCTCCATAACATCTGGTACAGTACCTAAAATATTTTTCTCACCATGCATAGCATATATATCACTAAGTTCACCCATTGGAGTTGCTGGAGTGATTGGATATATTGCTATTACTTCATTTGTTTTATAAGCTATTTTTGCAACAGCTTCATTAGCGTTTATAGTGTCCATTAATTTTTTCAATATTATTCCTTTGTTTTTATTATTTTATAAATTTTAATTTAATTTTAATTTTTTCTTATCATTTTATAAGCAATTATTTTTATAAAATCATTAAAGAAAAACCAGAAAGTTGCATATAACCATATATAAGCTGCATATTCCCATCCAATAGCTTCCATAAAAACTCCATAAACAGCTAGTAGCGTTCCTATAATATCTGTAGCAAAAATTGCTATTAACAGCTTAGAGGCTGGATATGGTTTAT
>Ga0256842_1000763_pt1 | contig 28012 bp, 40 predicted proteins | sample 4559240metaG_FD_185973 | JGI IMG/M metagenome (GOLD analysis project Ga0256842, IMG submission 185973) | Hydrothermal vent microbial communities from Guaymas Basin, Mexico - 4559-240 | ecosystem: Environmental > Aquatic > Marine > Hydrothermal vents | place: Mexico: Guaymas Basin | collected... | reverse complement strand
ACATAATGAATTATTCGTAAACGAAGAAATAAAGATTTAAACATAACAAACCCTTTTATTAAAGTAAGTGAGGATAACTAAATAAAAATATAATCTGTCTTAAAGAATGTAAAAAAAATTAAAATGAGGAATATATTCCACTAGAGATACTAGTAGAATATTAGAAGAATTATTTATATCTATAAGTAATTCTTCCCTTATCTAAAGAATAAGGTGTTAGTTCTAATTTAACACGATCACCTGGAAGTATTTTAATATAGTGCATACGCATCTTACCTGCGATATGACATAAAATAATATGTCCATTTTCTAATTCAACACGGAAAGTTGCATTAGGCAAAGCTTCTATAATCTTGCCGTCAACTTCAATAACATCTGATTTAGCCATTATAAGTCCTTTTTTCTCTTAAGCAAGAGATAATATTTCAGCTTTACCGTTGATAACTGCAACAGTATGCTCATAGTGTGAACCGCGTAAACCATCGGCACTAATAACATCCCACCCATTTTCTAAAATAAGTGGTTTAGATTCTTTTTGACAAATCATTGGTTCAAGACAAAAAACCATTCCGTTTTTAATCTTAGGACCTTGCTTTGGATTCTTACCCTCTAAATAGTTTGGTATTTGAGGTTCTTCATGTGGTTTCTTACCAATTCCGTGACCACAAAAATCATGAAGAGGGACAAAACCACGAGAGATAATAAACTGCTCCATAAGTGAAGACAACTCTTTAAATCTCATACCTTGTTTTATCTTATCAATCGCATAATAAAGAGTATCTTTAGAACATGCTATTAAAGATTCGTCAAATTCACTAATAGTTCCAACTGGAACTGTAATCGCAGCATCACCAAAATAACCCTCAAGTTCAGTTCCAATATCGTAACCGATAACATCACCCTCTTGAAGTTTATAATCAGTTGGAATACCGTGAATAATAACTTTATTTAATGAAGTACAAACAGCGTTAGGAAAGCCATACAAACCTTTAAAAGATGGCTTTGCATTATGACTTCGAATATAGTCCTCAGCCATAGCATCAAGCTCTTTTAAAGAGATACCAACTTTTGTATTTGTACGAAGTAGTTCTAATGCACCACCAACAATCTTGTTGGCAGCTCTTAATTTTTCAATTTCGTTAGGTTTTCTAAGAGCAATAGCCATTTTATAGACCGACTGCACTTAAAGTTTCATATTTACTCATATATATCTGAGCCTCTATTTTTCTCATAGTGTCAAGAGCTACTTGTACAACAATTAAAACTGCCGTTCCACCAAAGAAGAATCCGACACCCATACCTTGAATAATTATAAACGGAAGTGTTGCAATAAGACCAAGATAAATAGCACCAGTAAAAGTTAATCTACTTGCAGTCTCATTTAAAAATTCTTTTGTTGCATTACCTGTACGAATACCTGGAATAAACCCACCCTGTCTTTTTAAATTATCTGATATATCTTTTGCATTAAAAGTTATAGAAGCATAAAAGAATGCAAAGAAAACAACAAAAAGAAATGTTAATAATTGAAAAAAGTAACCATTAGGATTTAATATATCAGCAATAGAAACAAGAATAGGATTTGTACTACTTGATAAAATTGTCATAGGGAACATTAATATCGCAGAAGCAAAGATAACAGGAATTACACCAGCTAAATTTACTTTAATAGGGATATAGTTCATAACTCTTTTATTTTTATTTTGCATCATAGTCTTTTTAGCATATGTAATCGGTACACGACGCTCACCAAGTTCTACATATATAATTACAGCAACTGTTCCTAAAACAAGAGCTAATATAGCCAATACTGTTAAGAAACTCATTGCACCAGAATTTACCATAGCAATAGTTTGACCAATTGCACTTGGAATTGCCGAAACAATACCAGCAAATATAATTAAAGATATTCCATTACCAATTCCACTCTGAGTAATTTGTTCACCAATCCACATTAACAACATTGTACCAGCTAACATTGAGATAGCAGATAATAATAAAAATGTATTTTGGTCAACAAGAATTGCACTGTTACCACTAGGACCTGTTAAACTTTGAAGCCCAACACTTACACCAATAGCTTGAATAATTGTAATTACAATAGTAGCATATCTAATTAACTGCATATACTTAACCATACCATCTCTCTCTTTTTTCATTTGACCAATAGAAGGGAAAGTAGCAGATAAAAGTTCAGCAATAATAGAAGCAGTAATATAAGGCATAATTCCAAGTGAAATAATAGATAGTCTCTGAACAGCATTACCACTAAACATATTAAATAAGCCTAGAGCATCTGATTGATGTGAGTCGAAGAATGAAGCAATAACAGCAGTATCAACGCCAGGAACTGGCACATAGGCCAGTAGGCGATAGATAAACAAAAACCCAATTGTAATAAGTATCTTATTAACTAGATTTTTATTCACAACTATTTACCTGTTGTAGTAATATTGTCGTCTTTAATTTTTGATACTAAATCTTTAGCAGATGCACCAACTAATTTAATTTTTGTTACAGATGCACCGATTTTATGAACACCACGAATAGAATCCATAGTAATTTCAGCTAATTCAGCAACAGCTTTGATTTTCTCAACGTTGATTACATAAGGCTTTACTAATCTAGAAGTAAAACCTATTTTAGGCATACGCTTAGCAAGTGGTTGTTGACCACCCTCAAAGTTTCTTTTTCTTTTATAACCTGAACGAGATTTCTGACCTTTTTGACCACGAGCAGCAGTCTTACCAGTTCCAGAACCTTGTCCACGACCAACTCTTTTACGATTCGAAGTTGAACCTTCAGCTGGAGTTAAATTTTCAATACCCATAATTACCCTTTAATACGAGAAAGTGCTTCAACAGTAGCACGAACTAGTGTGTTTGGATTGTTAGAACCGATCGATTTTGTAAGTATATCTTGAATACCTGCAAGCTCAAGAACTGGACGAGCAGCTCCACCAGCGATAACACCAGTACCTTCTGATGCTGGCTTAAGTAAAACACGACTCGCATTATATTTATGCTCAATATCGTGTGCAATTGTAGTACCTTTAATGCTAACTGTTGTTAGATTTTTAAATGCATTATCAACTGCTTTTTTTATAGCATCTGGAACCTCTTTCGCTTTTCCAGAACCATAACCGATAGTACCATTTTTGTCACCAACTACTATAAGAGCAGTAAAACGAAAACGACGACCACCCTTAACAACTTTAGTTACACGACCAATATTTACAATTGATTCTTCAAAATCATCTCTGTTAATTTCCATCATAGCCCCTAAAACTTAATTTCGTTTGCACGAAGAGAATCACCAAATGCAGCGATAACGCCGTGATATTGGTAACCATTACGATCAAATACAACTTCAGTAAGATTAGCTTCTTTTAGTTTAGCAGCAAATGCTTCACCAAGTGCAGCTGCACCCTCTTTATTAGCTTTATGACCTGTAACCTTTGAGTGTAATGCACATAATGTTGTTGCAGTAACATCATCAATAGCTTGTACACTTAGGTAACGATTTGATTTAAATACAGAAACACGAGGAAGTGAAGCACAACCAGATATTTTTGCACGAATACGAAGCTTACGCTTTAAACGGTTAGCTACTTTATTTTTTAATACTTTTGCATTCATTTTTAATACCCTCCCTTACTTCTTAGCAGTTTTACCGGCTTTACGCACGATATGCTCTTCCATGTATTTAACACCTTTACCTTTGTATGGTTCTGGTGGACGAAAACTTCTGATTTTTGCAGCTGCAGAACCTAGAAGTTGTTTGTCATGACTCGTTAATGTAATAACATTTTTCTCAACTTTAGCTTCAAGACCATCAACTAAATCAAAGTTAATATCATGAGAGTGACCAAGTTGAAGATTAAGAACTTTACCTTTAACAGCAGCTCTATAACCAACACCATTAATCTCTAGTTGCTTTGTATAACCAGTAGTTAAACCAGTTACAGCATTAGCAGCTAATGCTCTATAAGTTCCCCAGAATGCTCTATGAACTTTCTCTTCTGATTTAGCAGCAAAAGTTAAAGTGTTGCCATCAATAGCGAAGTCAACATTTCCTTTTGTATCTAAATCAACACTAATTTTGCCTTTAGCAAAAGTTAATATATCTCCATTTGAGCTAACTTTAATATCAGCTGCAAATTCTACCGGTTTTTTACCAATTCTTGACATATTATCTCCCTACCAAACTGTACACATAACTTCACCACCAATGCCAAGCTCAAAAGCTTTGTCATTAGCAAGAACGCCATGAGAAGTACTTACAATAATAGTACCATAACCATTTTTAAAACGCTTAATATCTTCTTTACCTTTGTAAACTCTTCTACCAGGCTTAGAGATTCTTTTCATTTCATTAATTACAGTTTTACCATCTTCGCCATACTTTAGTACAACTTTAATAGTTTTTTTAACACCATCTTCAATTACATTAGTAGATTCTAAGTAACCTTTTTCAACTAAGATATTTGCCATTGCTTCAACACTCTTTGAGTGAACTAAAGTAGTAACTGGTAATCTTCTCATACCTGCATTACGAACACGAGTTAACGCATCTGAAATTAGATCATTAATTGCCATTCATTTTTTCCTTAAATGTGTAGTTTCTCTTAAAAAAAGAGAAACTGCTAATAATTAGTAGTTTCCTCTTGGATTACCAAGAAGACTTTCTAACACCTGGGATTAATCCCTCATTTGCCATTTTTCTAAAACAGATACGACAGATTCCAAAGTCACGAAGTACTGAATGTGGACGACCACAGATTTGACATCTTGTATATCCACGTACTTTAAATTTAGGTTCTCTAGCCGCTTTAGCGATCATTGACTTTTTAGCCATTAGTTACTCCCTTTAGTAAAAGGCATACCCATTTTCTCTAAAAGAGCAAAAGAAGCCTTATCTGAATCAGCAGTTGTAACCATAGTAATATTCATACCATGGATTTGCATGATTGAATCATAACTAACTTCTGGGAAGATAAGTTGTTCTTGAAGACCGAAGTTATAGTTACCACGACCATCAAAACCATTTCTTGGAACACCACGGAAATCTTTCACACGAGGAAGTGCGATAGTTACTAGACGATCAAGAAAGTTATACATATTTTCACCACGAAGAGTAACACGGATACCAACAGGCATACCTTCACGAACTTTAAAACCAGCAACTGATTTTTTCGCGATTACTGTTGTTGCTTTTTGACCAGCAATTGTAGTAATTGTATCTTCGATATTTTTAATAAGCTTATTATCTTTCATAGCAAAACCAGCACCAACAGAGATAATAATCTTCTCAACTTTTGGTATTTGCATAGGATTCTTAATTCCTAAATCAGTTTGTAATTCAGATTTTAAACCTAAATATTTTTCTTTAAAACGAGCCATCTAATTATGCCTCCACTTTTCTAACATTTGAAGCGTCAATTGGCATCTCTTTATTGATATGCCCACCCTTCGAATTTTCTTCAGTTGGTTTAACAGCTTTTTTAGCTATTTTACAACCCTCTACGATAACTTTGTTTTTCTTAGGCATTACTGCTAAAACAGTAGCCTTAGTTCCACGGTCATCTCCAGCGATAATCTCTACTGTATCGCCTTTTTTGAAATTAAACTTTGCCATTAAACAACCTCCGGCGCAAGAGAAACAATTTTCATAAAACCTGCGTAACGAACTTCACGACCAACAGGTCCAAAAATACGAGTACCGATAGGCTCTCTCTTGTCATCAAGTATAACTGCTGCATTATCATCAAATCTGATTAAAGAACCATTTTCTCTTTGAACCTCTTTATGAGTTCTAACAATAACAGCCTTTACAACTTTACCTTTTTTAACTTTAGCAGTTGGTGTCGCTTTTTTTACAGAAGCAACAATAACATCACCAATTGAAGCATAACGACGCTTTGAACCACCAAGTACCTTAATACACATAATCTCTTTAGCACCTGTATTATCAGCTACCACTAAACGAGTAAAACCTTGGATCATTATTTAGCTCCTGATACTACTGTTTTAAGTCTAAAAGATTTAGTCTTAGAAAGTGGACGACATTCGATTGCAATAATCTCATCTCCAACTTTAACTTCATTACGCTCATCATGTACTAAGTACTTTTTGAAACGTTTTACAACTTTATGGTAACGAGGATGCATCACACGACGCTCAACAACGATAGAAACCGTTTTGTCGCCTGAGATTTTAACTACTTTACCTTGAATTTCACGCTTATGTGTCATCGCTAAACCCTTAGTTTGCTACTGCAGTAAGTGCAGTGTTGATTTTTGCAATATCTTTTTTAGCTATACGAAGTTCGCTAGTATTTTGAAGTTGCATCATCTTTTGTTTAATCTTTAAAGTGAAAAGCTCTGTCTTTTTCTCTTTAAGCATAGTTTGTAGTTCAGTTGAACTTTTATCTGCTAAATCAGAATATTTCATTACTCATCTCCTTAGTAATTATTTTACATTTAAAAGGAAGCTTATGCATAGCAAGAGTTAATGCTTCACGAGCAATCTCTTCTGGAATACCAGCTATTTCAAAAATTATACGACCTGGTTTAATATTCATAACCCATTGATCAACAGCTCCCTTACCTTTACCCATACGAGTTTCAAGAGGCTTAGCAGTTAATGGCTTAGCAGGAAATACACGAATCCACATCTTACCTTGACGCTTAATATGACGAGTTGCAGAGATACGAGCCGACTCTATTTGACGAGAGTTGATACGACCAGCTTCTACAGCTTTAAATGCAATATCACCAAACGCTAATGAATAACCTGAACGAGCATAACCACGGTTACGACCCTTCATTACCTTACGGTATTTAGTTCTTTTTGGCATTAACATAATTAATCAGCCTTTCTTTGAGCACGCTTTCTAGGGCGTTCTTTTTTCTCTTCTTTTACTTCTGCAGGAATACCTTTAGTAAGTACTTCACCTTTGAAGATCCATACTTTAACACCAATAATTCCATAAGTAGTATTTGCTTCTGCAAAACCATAATCAATTTTAGCACGAAGCGTATGTAAAGGAACTCTTCCCTCTAAGTACCACTCAGTACGAGCCATTTCAGCTCCACCAAGACGACCAGAAACAGAAACTTTAATACCTTTAGCACCAGATCTCTGAGCACCTTGCATAACTTTCTTCATAGCTCTTCTAAAAGCAACACGACGCTCTAGTTGAGTAGCTACATTTTCAGCAACAAGTTGACCTGAAGTTTGAGCTTTTTTCTCTTCTTTAATATTTACAGATATTGTTTTACCTATAAGTTTTTGAAGAGAAGTTTTAAGTTTCTCAATGTCTGCACCTTTCTTACCGATGATAACACCAGGACGAGCAGCAACAATAGTAACACGAAGTCTCTTAACTGTTCTTTCTATAATGATGTTAGAAACACCAGCATAGTAAAGCTCTTTCTTTAAAAATGTTCTTATCTTGTGATCTTCACCTAAACAAGCTGGAGCTGTTTTAAAATCAGGGAACCAACGGCTCTCCCAGTTACGGTTGATACCAAGACGTAAACCAATAGGATTAACTTTTTGACCCATTCTATTTACCCTCTACTTCTACTAAGATATGTGCTGTTGGTTTTCTAATTCCTGAAGCCATACCACGAGCGCGTGGACGGAATCTTTTTAGAACTGGACCATTGTCAACACGACATGATTTAACAATACAATCTTCAGCTTCCATACCACTATTAGCAACTGCAGATGCGATTACTTTAGAGATAATTTTAGCTGCCTTATTTGGAGTAAATTCTAAAGCTGCTAATGCTTCTTCAGCATTCATACCTTGAACTTCTCTTGCTATAAGACGAGATTTAATTGGAGAAACACGGATAAATTTCAATAATGCTCTAGCCATGATTAACCTTTTTTCTGAACAGAGCCCTTATGGCCCTTAAATGTACGAGTTGGTGCAAATTCACCAAGCTTATAACCAATATGGTTCTCTGAAACATGTACAGGAACGAATTTACGACCATCGTGAACATTTAATGTGAAACCAACCATATCAGGTGTAACCATTGATCTTCTTGACCAAGTTTTAATAGGTTTTTTATTACCTTCAGCCTTAGCTTTAGCAACTTTTTTCATTAAATGGTCATCAACAAATGGACCTTTTTTTAGTGAACGAGCCATAATTAACCTACCCTTTTAGCATTTGGTTTACGACGAGTAATAATTAACTTATCACTTGCTTTCTTACGACGAGTTTTAGCACCCTTCGTTGGTTTACCCCATGGAGTAACTGGATGACGACCAGAATTCGTTTTACCTTCACCACCACCATGTGGGTGATCAATTGGATTCATTGCTGAACCACGAGTCTGAGGACGAATACCAAGATGTCTTTGACGACCAGCTTTAGCGATAACAATGTTACCAAACTCTTCGTTACCAACTTGACCAATAGTAGCTAAACACTCACCTAAAACTAATCTCATTTCTGATGAAGGCATTCTTAATGAAACATACTTACCATCACGACCCATAATCTGAGCAGAAGTTCCAGCAGCACGACACATTTGTCCACCTTTACCAGTTTTAAGCTCAATATTATGAATCAAAGTACCCACTGGGATATTTTTAAGTTTCATAGTATTACCAGCTTTAACATCAAGACCATTTTCAGCAGAACTAATTGTTGCACCTACTTCAAGACCTTTTGGTTGAAGAATATATCTTTTTTCACCATCAGCATAGTTGATAAGTGCAATACGACAGTTACGGTATGGATCATACTCGATAGCAGCAACAGTACCTGGAATATCAAATTTATTTCTTTTGAAATCAATGATACGGTAAAGCTTTTTAGCACCAGCTTGACGGTGACGAGAAGTGATACGACCATTATTGTTACGACCAGCATGTTGTGGTATTTTAACAAGTAGTGAACGAACACTAGCTTTTGCCGTTATATCACTCGAATCAACATTTGTATAAAAACGACGAGACGGAGTTAACGGTCTATAAGTTTTAATTGCCATGTTATACCGCCAAACTTTCTATTTGTGCACCCTCAGGTAAAGTAACATAAAACTTTTTAAAGTCATTTTGTTTACCTTTTACACCACGGAATGTTTTTCTTTTTCCGTTTTGATTAAGTGAGTTAATATTATTTGGAACAATTCCAAAATACTCACGAAAAATTTCCTTAAGACCTGTTTTAGTCATACGAGTAGATGTTTGTACAACGATAACACCATCTTCTTGCATACCTAAAGTCTTTTCTGTATAAAGAATAGATTTAATATCTGTAATATCTGCCATCTACTTAGCCTCACTTACTAGAGCTTCAAATACTGCTTTTTCGATCACAAGTGAACGGTAATTAGCAGCTAAAAAAGCATTTAATTCATTTGATTCAACAACATAAGTAGCTTGAATATTTTCAAAAGCTAAAAAAGTTGGCTCATCTAATAAAGATTTAACAAAAAGAGTATCTCTTTGGTTTAATGACTTGAACATTGCCACTGCATCTTTAGTTTTACCAGATGCAATTTCAATAGAATCAACTACAAAAAGAGTTCCATTTTGTGCATGCTCATTTAAAGCAAAATTTAAAGCTAATTTCTTTTGCTTTTTATTTACTTTTAAGTCGTAGTTACGGTTGTTTTGAGGACCAAAAGCTTTACCACCACCTACGAATATAGGAGAACGACGAGAACCAGCTCTAGCACGACCGCCACCTTTTTGAGCCCATGGTTTTTTACCACCACCACGCACATCACTTCTACCTTTAGCAATCGCTGTATTTGCACGTTGTGCAGCTTGAGCAGATTTTACATAAAGGTAAAGGTTATGAGGATTGATACTAGAAAAACTCTCAGGTAATGCTAACTCAGATGCTTTTTCCATTTTTTCATTTAAAACGATTGCGCTCATTATTTAGCTACCTTTACACGACCTAAAGCACCGTTTGCTCCAGATACAGAACCCATAACCGCAATGATTTTGTTTTCAGCATCGTAAGAAACGATCTCATTTTTTACACTATTTTGTGTATTTCCATAATGACCTGGCATTTTCTTACCTTTCATTACACGACCTGGCCACTCAGCATTACCGATTGAACCTGTTCTACGACCAAATCTATGACCATGAGATGCAGGACCACCACCGAAATTCCAACGCTTCATTGCACCAGCAAAACCACGACCTTTAGTGTTGAAAGTAGATCTAACTACACTAGCTTCTGCTAATGGAGCGATATCTAAATCACCAGCTTCAGTGTTCGCAACTTCTAATGTTACAAAACGATTAAATTCAGATGAAAGGTTATACTTTTTTTGTTGACCTTCAATTGCTTTATTCATTTTTTTACCGCTGTTGTAAGCTACAATCGCAGTTCCCTCATTAACTTCACAAACTTTAGCATCTAGTACTCTTAAAAGAGTAACAGGTTTACTAGGAACTGTGATAGTACGGCTCATACCGATTTTTTCAACAATATATTCCACAATAACTCCTATTTGTCCATAGAGCGAACTTCAACGTCCACTTCAGGTGCTAAATCTAGTTTCATTAATGAATCTACAGTTTCAGGTGTTGCAGAAACGATATCAATCATTCTTGCATGCATACGAATTTCAAATTGCTCACGAGCTTTTTTGTTAACGTGAACAGACTTAAGCACTGTATATTTACGAATTTTTGTAGGTAAAGGTATTGGTCCACATATTACGGCACCTGTACGCTTTACAGCCTCAACGATTGATGCTACTGATCTATCTAATACACGATGATCATAAGCTTTCAATTTTAAACGAATTTTTTCCATGTTTTTCCTTCTAAAGAACTCGTTGGATCCTAGCCCAACTATTTAAGGGAACAGAATTATACCTTATATGACCATATATTCAAAGGTATTAGGTTAAAAAAACTGATTTATATAAAAATTTATTTCCTTTTAATAAGGAAATGGTAATATTTCAATAATAAACTTATTGGATATTTATGGATATATTATTAGAAGAATTTTATAAATTAGATCTACATGTAGACAAATTTCATAATAGAAAAGTTTTTATTGATAAAAAAAATTATCAAATAAATGGTATTACACAAAGTGGAAAAACAAAGTTAATTAAGCACTATCTTTTATCTTTAAAAAAGAGTTCTTATTTATATATTAATTGTAGTGATGTTAGAATTAATATAGATGAATTAAACAATAAATTATCTAAATTTTGTATATTAAATAAGATAGGTATTGTTGTTTTTGATAATTATGTAAAAAATATTAAACTAGTGAATATATCACAACTTATTATTAGTTCTGAAATTCATTATAATTTAGATTTTTTAAATACCATTACACTTTTCCCTTTAGACTATGAAGAGTTTCTAGCCTATGAGCATAAATATGATTCTAGTGCATTGAACCATTTTTTTCAATTAGGTGGATTACCATTTATGCATAAATTACAATCTGATGATAGAAATATTTATTTACAAAAAACTCTTTTACTTACTTTAAATAATATTGAATTTGAGATAATAAAATTTTGTGCAAAAGTTATCTCCCAAAAAATATCTCCATTTGCAATATATGAAAGGTTAAAACAAACAACAAAAATTTCAAAAGATAAATTATATAAATCTTTTGAAAATCTTATTTTAAAAAATTATCTTCATCAAGTGGAAAAATTAAATAAACCAAAAGCTACTAAAAAATTATATCTTTGTGATACATCATTCAAATCAGCACTATGTATTGATAAACATTTTGGCAGATTATTCGAAAATATGGTATATTTAGAGCTACTAAAATCAGATGTTGAGTGTTATTATGATGATGATATAGATTTTTATATTCCTGAATCAGATAGTTTGATTCTATGTATGCCTTTTAGTAATGAAAGAGCATTATTTAAAAAAATAGAACTTATTGAAGCATTTATATTTACACATCAAATAAAAAAAGTTACTGCCATTACAATGAGTCTTGAGAGTAGAATCTCTCACCCTTTTTCTACTGTTGAGATGGTTTCTTTCGATATATGGGCAATAGGAGATTAAATGAAGAATAATTTATGTGGAATTGATGAAGCTGGTCGTGGTCCTATAGCTGGTGATTTAGTTATAGCTGGATGTATATTACATTCTAAAATAGAAGGCTTGAATGATTCTAAAAAATTAAGTGAGAAGAAAAGGGAAATTCTTTATGAACAGATAATTAAAAATTCTACATATCATATAGTAAAGTTCTCTGCAAAAAATATAGATGATAATGGAATTTCTAAATGCTTAGCATCAGGATTAACTGAGATAATGGATAATTTAGAATCAGATGAATATCTATTTGATGGTAATACAACTTTTGGTGTAAAAAACTTAGATACAATGGTAAAAGCTGATGGTAAAATTCCAGAAGTTAGTGCAGCTAGTATTTTAGCTAAGGTCACTCATGATAGAGATATAATCAAAGAATCTGTAAAGTATCCACAATATCATTTTGAAAAACACAAAGGATATGGAACAGCTTTACATATTGAGATGATTAAAAAATATGGATACTGTAATATTCATAGAAAAAGTTATAAATTAAAAGCTTTAGAGAAAAGTTTATTTGAATAATTTAGATAGTTTATTAAAAACTATCTAATAATATTACATTTACAAAAGTACCTTTTTCCAAATTTTTATCATCATCACCAGTAATCATTAAAGCACTTTCATTTAACATATTTGTTAAGATTGCAGAACTTCCAACTTTCTTACCCTCAAAATTAACAAAATATTCACCATCCTCAACTACAATATTACAAGCTGTAAACTCTGTTAACTTACTTCTTTTTGTAAAATTTTCACTTAATTTTGCTTCAACCGTTTTATATGCACTATCTTTCCCTAACATTTTAGCAAGAAGAGGAAGACCATATAGTATAGATGTAACGGTAGATGAATATGCAAATCCTGGAAGTGCCAAAATAAATTTACTCTCTCTTTGTGCCACCATTATATGCTTGCCTGGTTTTATTGCCACACCTTTATATATAACTTCAGCACCAAGTCTTGGTACAATATCTTTTACAAAATCATAATCTCCAACACTAACTCCACCAGTACTAATTAGTATATCTGCTGAAGAAAGTGCATTTTCAAAAGTGTTCATTATCTCATTTTTGTCATCACCAACAGTTCCTAGTTGAATAACCTCTGCACCAGCCTGAGTAAAGAGTGCTTCTATTGTGTAATTATTTGAACTTCTTATTTGTGCTGAATTTGTACTATTTTCACCTAAGTCTAGAATCTCACTTCCAGTTGATATTACTGCTACCTTTGGTTTTAAAGCAACTTTTACCATTACATGGTTCAAACCTGCCATCACACCAATCTCTGAAAAACCAATTTTTGTACCCTTTTTTATAAGAATATCATTAGCTTTATAACCCTCGCCTATTGGTCGAATAGAGAATCCCATTGAAACTTTTTCATTAATAATAATTTTTCCATTATCAACAGTTACATTTTCTATTTGAATAAGAGTATCAGCACCCTCTGGCATTTTTGAACCTGTAAAAGTTTTTATACATTTACCAGGTTTTACCACTCGTTGTTCATCACTTCCAGCTGGATTATCACCAATTATATCGATAGAATCTAAATCCAAGTCTGAATGAATTACAGCATAGCCATCCATAGACGCAGTTGGAAATTGAGGGTCATTATACTTTGCTACAATATCCTCAGACAAGATTCTACCAAGAGAAGCACTCAATGGCACTTTTTCAAATCTTGAACTATTTACTTTTAATAAATCTAACATATTTTGACTTACTTCATATGATAGTAATTTCATCCATTAACTCCTAATATTCCACTTCCCTTTATTTCTGTTGAACGATCTAATGCATAAATTCTTTTAGAATCTTTTAAATCATATTTCCAAATAGGAGCAGAAGCTTTAAAATCCTCTACAAATTCATCTATAAATTCTAGAGCAACTCTTCTTTTTGGTGAAAAAACAGAAGCAATATAAGAAGATTCATGAAGCATAACATCTCCACGACTATGAGCCATTTTGATAATTGCACCTTTTTCTTTCGCTTTGTCTTGCCAAGCACTAAACCAAGATTCTAAAATAGGTTCATAAATATCAAAACTCAGTCCATCTATCCCATCTTCACTTCTTACAGTTCCAACAAATGGAATATAAGCACCATAATTACTTTTAGATTCTTCTTCATACCACTCTTTTAAAATCTTACTAACTGGTAATGCACCATCATAAAGTTTTAACATATTTCACCCACCACAAACAGGTGGAAGTAAAGAAACTTTATCTCCATCTTTAATTTCTATATCTAATGAATTTACAATTGTATCATTTACTGCCACTGCTGAGTTTTCAAGCCATTCCAACATATCTTTATCATCTTGTAAAATAGTTGCTAATTGATTTAAATTTGTTATCTCTAACTCTAATGGTGCCTTTTGTATAGGACCTAAAAATTCTACTCTTACCAAGGAATACTCCTAAAAATTATTGCAATGATTATACCTAAGATAAGTTAAGCCGTGTATAATTTCATAATTAATTTTTGGATGGACTTAATGATTTTTGGAAAAATTGAATATCTTAATCTTCTACCTTTTCATATCTTTATGAAAAGATATATACAAGATTCTAGACAAAGTTTAATTATGAACTATTACAAAGGTGTTCCCTCTAATATAAATCAAAAGTTTATTTCTCGTAAAGTTGATGCTGCATTTATCTCAAGTGTTGGTGCTAAAAGAAATAACTATGTGGATTTAGGAATTATTGCTAAAAAAGAGGTTCTAAGTGTTTTAGTGATTCCAAGTGATAAGAATCTTAATGACACAGAATCAGCTACCTCAAATGTTCTTGCTCGTGTTTTAGGTGTTGATGGTGAAGTGCTTATTGGGGATAAAGCTTTGAGATATTATCTCGAGAGTAAACCACATATAGACCTTGCCCATGAGTGGAATCAACAAAATAATTTACCATTTGTTTTTGCCCTACTCTGCTATCATAAAGATAAAAAATTATACAAAAAAATACAAAAAAACTTTTTAAAGTCAAAAGTAAAAATTCCACAATATATTTTAAAAGAGGCTTCACAAAGAACCCATATATCACAAAAGAATATACTTAAATATTTAGAATATATCTCTTATGATTTAGATTATAAAGCAAAAAAAGGGCTTCAACTCTTTTATAAAAAAGCTTTTAATATTACATAATTAATCTTCATTATGATAAAATAAAAAATGCTTAAATTTATATTATTTACCTCCATTATTATCAGCTTGTATGCACAAGAACCTATCTCCCCTATCCCTTTAGAAAGTGGTGTCAATAGAGACAAAGCCAAACTAGGTAAAGAACTTTTTTTTGATACACTATTATCAAAAGACAACTCTGTTGCTTGTGTGAATTGCCATGATGTCTCTCAAGGTGGAGCAGATTCTAATGTTGTATCGATAGGTTTTAACGGTAAAAAAGGGAATATCCAATCCCCAACAGTTTTTAATGCAAGATACAATTTTAAGCAATTTTGGAATGGAAGAGCAAAAAATTTATACGAACAAGTTGATGGACCAATTAATAATCCAGTTGAGCATAATTTAGATTCTAAAATAGTAGAACAAAGAGTTAATAATTCAAAACTATATAAAAAAAGATTCTCAGATGTATATGGCATCTCAAAAATTAAATACACACATATTGTTGATGCGATTGTTGAGTTTGAAAAAGGATTAATCACTCCAAATGCTAAATTTGATAAATATTTAAGAGGAGAGATTGATCTTAGTGATAATGAAAAAAATGGTTATAAACTTTTTAAACAGTATGGATGTATCACTTGCCATAATGGTATAAATATTGGTTCAAATTCTTTTCAAAAAATGGGTACATTTATTGAATACAAATCGAAAAATAGTTACCCTGATAAAGAATCTATCACAAACAAACAAATTCATTATAATGTTTTTAAAGTGCCAACCCTAAGAAATATAAATCTAACAGCACCATACTTTCACGATGGGTCTGCAAAAACATTAACAGAGGCTATTGATGCAATGGCAAAACATAATCTAGGTGTGGAACTATCTAAAAAAGAGAAGAAAAATTTAATAGATTTTTTAAATACTTTAGAGGGTGAAAAGCCTGCCATATTGGAGTCTAATTGAAATCAAATCGTTCTATACTTTCAGTACTACTCATTGGGATTATCTCGTCGATAGCACTTATATATTTTTATATTATTCAAAGAGATTTTACAAAAAACCATAGAGAATTTTTAATCTCTATCAATAATCTTGAACAGCATCAATCTAAGCTTAGTTATCTTATTTTAGAAAACTCTATCTATATATATCAAAATCAAGACAAAATAGAGCAGAAAATTCAAGAGATACAAGCAGAATATAAAATTTTAAAAAAATCTGTATTATTAAAAAGTGATACCTACAAACAAATCAATAAAAAAATCATATCTTTAAAGAAGAAAATAGATTCCAACATAAAAAATATTGAAGATTATCTCATGTTTAATGCTGGAATCAAAAACTCTCTTCTTTTTCTGACTAGACATATTGAAAGTGGGGAGTTTTTAGTACTAGAAGATAGCCATATATTAATAAAAGCAAACCATATTTTAAAACATTTTTATGATACAAAAAAGATACAAGATTTAGACTATTTAGATTATAAAGAGTTTTTACTTCATTCAGATTCAAGTGATAAAAAAACAAAAGATTTTATAAAAAAATTCAATATACACTCTAAATATCTTATGAAAAGCTATACAGACTATATCAACTCTATAAATTCTGTTTTACATAATGATATTTACAATGCTATCATTGAGATAAATACTCAATTCTCAAAACTAGCCCTAAAAGATTTTAAAGCACTAGATACTTTTGCTTTTATGCTTTTTACTATATTTATCCTATCTCTTAGTTTTATAATTTTTTTATTATATAGCTCTATTAAAAAGAATCATACTCTACAAATCACAAGTAAATCTTTACAACATTCACTCACTTATGACCAACTCACTAATCTGTATAATAGAAAAGCTTTAGAGAGTAGATTAAATTCAATCTCAAAACCAACGATTTTACTTATTAATATTGATAATTTTAAAGACACAAATGATATTTATGGAAATCAAATTGGAGATTCTATTCTAATAAATTTAGCAAGATTACTAGAATCAGAATTAGCCTACCTCGAAAATATAAATATTTTTAGATTGGGTGGTGATGAGTTTGGTGTACTATTTCAAGATATAGATGAAGATGAAATTTATAATATTGCAATTAAATTAGAAAAAAATATATCTGAACATAAATTTAGTTTTGATAATTTAGAACTAGATATATCTGTAAGTATCGTATGTAACACTATATTTCCTATTTTAGAGAATGCTGATTTAACACTAAAACTATTAAAGCAAAACCCTACAAAAAGAGTAATGATATATACAGATGATATGAATCTTAAAAAGAGTGTCGAAGAGAATATGCAAACTGTTCAAATTATAAAAAATGCGATAGCAGACGATAGAATCATCCCATATTTTCAGCCAATTGTGAATCTCCAAACTTTAAAAATAGAGAAGTATGAAGCATTAGTTCGTCTCAAACTTGAAGATGGAACGATTCTTCCCCCTTTTAAATTTTTAGAAATCTCTAAAAAAAGTTCCTACTATCATGAAATAACAAAAATAATGATAAATAAAATTCTTCAAACTGCAAAAGAGTATCCACAATATAGATTCTCCCTCAATATCTCAATGCTAGATATATTAAATGAAAAACTAATTACTATTTTATTTGATTGTTTTAATCAAAACCTCTCTGTTGTAGCAAGAATAGATATAGAGTTATTGGAATCTGAATTTTTAGAAGATACAGCTAAAGTTCAAGAATTTATAAAAAAGGTTCATAGTTATGGTTCAAATATACTCATAGATGACTTTGGAAGTGGTTACTCAAATTTTTCATACTTCTCAGATTTAGATATCGATGTAGTTAAAATCGACGGCTCTATTGTAAGTGAGATAGTAGATGACAAAAGAAAACTTCATATTCTAAAAACTATTCATCAGTTCACAAAAGGAATGGATATGGTAAACATTGCTGAATATGTGGAGAGTAAAGAGATAGCACAAATTTTACAAGAGGTTGGCATAGAGTATGCCCAAGGATACTACTTCAGCCAACCAATCCCTAAACCATTAGAGAGTGATAAAGTTACTCTTTAATAAGTGTAGCCAACTCTTTTTTATACTCTTTCATATTAAAATCTTTCATAGTTGATGAACCACTCTCAATCGCTGCTTTTGCTACTGCACTAGAGATTTCAACTACAAGTCTTTTATCAAAAGGTTTCGGGATAATATAATCTTTTCCAAATTTAATTTTTTTATCATATAGTTTATTTAAATATTCAGGAACATCTTTTTGAGTTAGTTCTGCTAATGCTTCAGCTGCTGCCATTTTCATCTCAATATTTATTTTTTTAGCACGAACATCCATTGCCCCTCTAAAAATAAAAGGAAAACCTAAAACATTATTTACTTGGTTATCAAAATCACTTCTTCCCGTTGCAATAATAGCATCAGGTCTAGCTTTTTTAGTCTCTTGTGGGAAAATCTCTGGAGTAGGATTTGCAAGGGTAAATATAATTGGATTTTCTGCCATTAATTTAACATCTTCAATACAAAAACTTCCTGGTTTAGAAAGACCAACTACAACATCAGCATCCTTAAAAATATCATTATGAGATATATTATGATTAACAGAAAACTCTGTTTTATACTTATTTAAATCTTCTCTTCCTGAATGAATCAACCCTTTAGAATCTAACATATAAATATCTTTTACACCCATATGACGATAAAGTCTAGAACAAGATATAGCAGCAGCACCTGCACCAACTACAACTATTTTAAGATTTTGTAATTTTTTATTTGTAATTTTACTTGCATTAATAATTGCAGCCGATGATATAACTGCTGTACCATGTTGATCATCATGCATAACAGGAATATCTAACTCCTCAACAAGTCTTTTCTCTATCTCAAAACACTCAGGTGCTTTTATATCTTCTAAATTTATCCCACCAAAAGTTGGAGCTATTGCCGAAACAGTAGAACAGAATCTATCAACATCCTCTGTATCTACCTCAATATCAAAACTATCTAGTCCAGAGAAGCTTTTAAATAAAACACCCTTCCCCTCCATTACAGGTTTAGAAGCTAAAGCACCAATATTTCCAAGTCCTAAAACAGCAGTTCCATTTGAAATTACAGCTACTAGATTAGATTTTGCTGTATATTTATAAGCATCGTCAGGATTCTTTTCTATTGCTAAACATGGTACTGCAACCCCTGGTGTATATGCTAAAGATAAATCTTTTTGAGTTGCTACTGGTTTTGTTATCTCAACGGAAATTTTACCAGATTGTGGAAATTGATGATAATCAAGAGCTTCTTGATCTGTTACTGTAAATTTTGACATTAATTGCTTCCTTAGTAAATTTTTAAAATTATATCTAAATAAGATTTTTATCACTTAATGGTTTTTTATGAGGGTTGCATGATATTTTATGTTGCATATCAACTAATGTAAAATCACTTAATTCAGACTTTGAAGCTATTGTAGAATCTCTAAAGTTTTCTCCACTATTCAAATAGATATAAAAACTATTATTATATAGTGCTAGTCTAGTAGCTAAAGCGATAGAATATGTACTTAAGATTCCATCATTTTTAATGATATTTGATATATCATTAAAATACTCTTGAGTCCAAAGTATAGGATTTGTAGATGGAGAAAAAGCATCTTGGTAAACAATATCAAAACTATTTTTGTGATGTTTTAGAATATACTCTCTTGCATCACCTATAAAAATCTCTATATGAAATAGTTCACTATCATAAACTCCATACTTAACTAAAGATTCTATAATATCTAAAAATTGATCAAACTCTTTTGGATATTGAAAGTTAACTAATGATTCTATTAACTTAGAATCTAATTCTGGTGAGTATATATATAACTTGGAATTTAAAAAATATTTCTTATGATAATAAAGTGTTGCAAGAGTATTAAAACCTAAACCAAAACATATATCTAATATTTTTATCTCTTTTTGATTCTCTTTTAATCTCATTGTTGGTTCAATATGTTTAACTAATGATTCAAATAATGCACCATCTTTAGTGGAGTGATAATGCTCATCATACTCTTTTGAATAAGCTGTATAAGAGCCATCTTCACTTAAAATCATCTCATGTAATTCATCGTTAAACATTAAAGTCCATTACCCCACATATGCTTATAGTTCATTTTATCTCCCTATTTTACAGTATCTTTAAAACACTTATACACTTTATTGTACACTTTACTTTGTAGTTTAATCACTCAAACAGCTCTATTTTCAACTCTCGTTGCATTTGTTCTTTAAATATTATAGCCATAGAGTATGAATGTTTATTATAAAGTTTACTTCTTTTAAATTTTAACCTATCTATTATATTATTCTCGTTCAAATATTCATTAACTAATAAATTTATATTATCTGTTGTATCACTTGGTTCAGCTATTGAAACATATGGTCTACCACTTATACTTTCATTTATTACAAACATTTTTCTTCTATTCTTTTTTATATATGCACTATAAAAATTATTATCCATAGTTAGAAAGAAACTTAATGTAAAATCTATTTTTTGATTATCTACACCTTGTTTATTTATAGAAATTGCTTGTTCAGCTGTATAGTAAAGATATATATCCCAAGCATTATTCATATACTCTTTAATTATCTTTTCATAACTCCAGCTTTTGTCAAAAATAAAAAATGTTTTACTCTCTTCTACATCTTCAAAGTAATCATAGGCAAATGTCAATACTTGTTCAAATATAAGTCCATTTAATATCATTTGATGATATACATTTTTTATTTTGTCCTTTGTTGATGTTCTTTTATTTTTTTCAATTAAAATTTTCAGTAAGTATCCAAATATTATGTAATACTGTGATAACAATGAATATATTGGGAATTTTTCTTCTGAACTAAACATTACTGCCGATGAACCAGGTAAGTCCAATATATTATACTTATTATATCCCTTATCAAAAAAATGAGTGAACCAAAATATTCTGTTATTTATATACTCATCTATATTTTTTAATCCATTAAGTTTCAATAATTTTTCATTTACTCTTTTTTCTTTTGTCTGTTTGTATAATTCATAATCTAAATTATTAACAATTTCAAAAGCTTTTATTTTTTCTACCGTAACTTTAGGATTTGGTCTTGAATGATGAGGATTTATATAATCTTCTAATATATATGGTAAATAGTTCATATCAATATTGTGAGTAAGTTTAAACTCTATAAAATTATTTATTATATCTTTGTTGTAAAATTTACGAAACATACCAATAGAATTAGAATCAATAAAAGCAGAAGAGCCTATTTTAATTTTTACTTCTTCTCTATCAGTTAAATAAAGAACATTCTTGTAACTCGATAAAGGGTGTTCAACTATTATTTCTGTTCCATCAAAATCATAAAATTTTTTACTATTGAGTTCTGATAAAATGTTGGTGTGAAAGTTTGACCCAAGTTCGTCGTCACTTCCTACTATTATTGAATAGTTCTTTATAAAATCATATTCTAATTTATAAGATTTATATATATCATTAAATATATCATTTGTAGAAGCTTTAAGTATCTCACTTAGCATATGATGTAGTATATTTCGTTCATATTCATTTTTACCCAAAATAGACATTGATTACCTCTCTAATATTATTTATGTTGATTTGGTCTCCATTCTTCAACCTCTCCAACATCATAAGTTATCTTCCCTTTGGCAACAGTTTGATGATAAGGTAACGGGTTATTTAACCTACCTCTATAATCTCTTTGTCTTGATATTGATATATTATAGATTTGTGCAAACTGCTCTGTTGTTATATACTTCTTTGCTTGAAGCTTTTTAATCTCTTGTTCTAAGTCTACTACTTCTTTTAATTGTTCTTCTTTACCCAATGTAGCATTTAACTCAACAACTCGTTCAGAAATGCCTTGTATAATGTTTAAATAGTTAATATCTCCATAATGCTGTAATGCACCTATTGGCTCTTTTACTTTCTTGACAAGTTTTAAAGCTTTTTTAGGATTGTCACTATTCTCATCCAATATCTCTTTTATAGTTTTAAAATATTTCCAATCAATTCTATGAGTCTCTAATCTATGTTTACCATATGTAGTATTTAGTAAATCTACTTCTTTGTAAATATCATAGTTATCGGAGGCTACTTTGTAATAGATAATCTCTATCCGTTTAATTTCTTTGATAAGCTTCTTGATAACCTCTATATATTTCTTCATTTATATTGTCTTAGAATGTGTCCATCTTGAACAATCTTTGTGTATGAGTATCAGCAAGTTCTTTTGCTAAATACTCTGTTTTACATAATCCTAAAAACTCTTCATTGTCTATTTCATCTTCAATTGATGTAAAGATATATTGAAGCCCATTTTCAACCAATAAATCTAAGACTGCAACAATACCTTTCTTATATTCTATACCTAAGTTATCAAATAACCCATCGTGAGCTATAAAGTGAAAGAAGTTCTGATTTTTATATGTTAAAGCGATAGAGGCATCAAAAATAAAACAGAACATTCTTGAATATGCTTCTCCCTCTTCTTTAGAGTTATCAAGAATAACAGCAGTATCTATAACTTTTGTTTCAAATACTAAATTATCATTACTGTTGAGTGCTATATTTAAAATTGCGTCAACTCCAAGAACTGTGCGAGATAATTTTTTGAATGTATCTTTAATTGTTACCAATGTATCACCAGGAGTTTTAATACTATGGTCAAGTTTGATTACTAATCTATCTCGTCTTTTATTAAGTATTTTAACTCTTCTTAATTTACATTTATACTCTCTTAACTTTTTATATCTTTCTTCTACCAAGCTAATATTTGTTTTTATTGTTACAATTTCTTGTTCAATCTTTTTAAACTTACTAAATGTATCAGTATCAGTTAAAACAGATAAAAGTTCTTTTCTTTTAGTATTCTCTGTTAATAAACTTTCATCTATATCAGATAATCTTTTAACTATTTTTTGATGTTCTGCTTGTAAATATATTTCTCTGTCTTTTGTTATCTTATCATTAAACTCAAGAACATCTTTATAGCTTTTAACTAACATTTCACTAAGGTTTATATTTACTTCACTAAATAACTTTTGAACTTTCTTTAAATCAATCTCTTGTTCTTTCATTAAAGACTGTTCTATTAACTTTCTTTTTTTATCTAATGAGTATCTTTCTTTATTTAAACTTGCCACATTCTCTTCAACTTCAGATACAAGTTCTTTATTTATATGGTGTTCTTTTAAGTAAAAATCAAAGTTTGTATATAGTGTTTCTTTCTCTTCAAGTTCAGCTTCTAATAATAAAAGTGTTTCTTTGGCTACTTCAATATCCGATAAACTAAAATTACTATTATTCTCTAATGAAGCAATTTCGCTCTCAAGACTTTCAATCTCTCTTTCTATATTATATTTATTTCTAACTATTGTATCATCAAGTCCAACCATTGAAGCAACAATAGTTTTCCACTCTACATCTTTACCTTTTTTATATTTATTCAACATAAATGGATGACTAAAATCATCTTTCTCTCTAAGGAAGTAACTTAAATAATTTCTATATTTTGGTATATTACTGCCATTAATAGAAAAATTTATTTTCTCTTTAAAGAATGACATTACTTTATCGTAACCATCTATAATATCAAAATTGCTATCCTCTAATGAAGTAAAATCTTCTTTAGCATTATGCAGTTTTATAGCTATCTTCGTTCTCTTTTTAACTTTTCTTCGTATTGTTAGGTAACTATTATCTGCTAATTCAAGTTCAAGATAAAAATTAAAGTCTTCAAAAACATTTGCTTCAAGAAATTTTGGCTTACTCTTTTTTATAAGACAATAATCAATAAGTTTAAATAATGTAGTTTTTCCAACAGAGTGTGGTTTTGTACCAGTTGCCAAAACTGCATTTATATTGTCTGTATTAAATGTTATTGCTTCAAAACGACTATCAGAAGAATATAGTTTACTAAGTTTCATTATCTAACCTTAATATGTCTTCATTTTTATCATATTCTAATGCACCTGTCATAAATAAAAAATTTAACGACAATATAGCCTTGTCATACGATATATGTAACTCATTTTCAACAATTGAAATCACTTTCTCAAATTGATATATTTTTCTATTCATAATAATATCAATTATTCTTGCAGAGCTATTTAATACACCTTTTGTAGTATCTTCAAATGGATTAGCTAAAATCATTATATACTCTCTTTTTTACCAATAAAACAAGAAAAATACATAAAATGTATTAATCTCTCAGCCTTTAGCTTCTTTTTAAAATCCCAATCTTGTTTATAAAATTGACCTATTATCTTATTTATTTTTGATGGAGTTAAATCTGCTTTATTATCTAAAGCAATTATCGCTCCTCTTATTGTTCTAATTATATATTTAAATCTATCAGTAAAATCTTCATCGTTTAAATAAAGAACTTGCTGTATCTCTTTAAAATAAACTATATCTTCTTCTATTTTCTCTGAAAAATACTCTTCCATTTTATTTTGCTTATTTTTATCTTCTATCTTTATTCTATCGTATGTGAAATCTTCTTTAGTTTCAATAGTTTGAGACAACTCATACAATTCTATTATAATTTTTTCTGTCTCAACTAAGTCAAAACTTACATCATCTTCAAAAAAGTTATTAGTTGTCTGTATAACATCCCTACCAGCTTGTATGTTACCCTCGCCTTCTTGTTGCTGTCCTTTATTCCCAAACATTAGTGAGTATCCTTACCAGAGTGTGCATCCCTACCAGCTTGTATATTACCTGTTCCACTCTGTTTTTGACGAATACTTTTATCAATTTTTTTTCTTTTATTGGCAGCAAATAATGCAATTGCAAGAGAAATAATACTTGCTAATCCTGCAAATAATAAAAACCACTCATTAGTAACTATCGTTTGTAACAATTCTATTAATTCACTGTCTTTTGTAGCACTATTATCTGGCATATTGTCTCTTTATACGAAGGATTATCTTTAAACTTATTATATCTAATTCAAACCCTCATAATTTTTAAACAATATATTACTTATACATAAATGGGTTGTGTTGGCAAATTCGCTTAATGTTGAGGGGTTGGTGTCGGCATAGCCGTAAGCCAGTTACCCCGCAATGTTGAGAGATATTGACATTCGGAGGGTGTGCCCTCCCTTGAATAACTTATAACCAACCCTTACACAATTTAAAAATATTACCCTCTCAAACAAGCTATTCTCTGAGGCTCATTTTTCTCATTGATTGAGTTTTCAGAACCTATTTACAACCCCTTATATAAGGACTTTAGAAAGTATTTCAAATTTAGAATGAAAAAGAAAAAAAATCATTATAATAAAAGTAGAAATAAATAATAAAGGAGTATCTTATGGAACAATCAGATTATCAAAATTATCATATCACTCAAGATGAACTAAAAACAATGAGACAAGAAGTGATGAGCTACATTGATAATTTAGCTACTAATGCTGTTTTCAAGAAATATCCATATCTAAAATCATCATTCAAAACTTTAACAGACCCTTTTGAGCAACTTGCACATATAGATATTCTAAATAGAAAAATAGCAGATACAAAAGTTAAAAATAAACTTGCCATAGATAAAATATGGAAAGAGAAAATGTTTGAGTTAGCCAATAAAAAAGAAGCTGATTTCAGAGAAGAGGTAAAAGTAAAAAAACTTATAGATGAGCAACACGAAGCACAGTTATTTCTTGATATGCTTGAGTTAGAAAAGGTCAAAAAGAAGAACTCTAAACCTATCATCAATAAAACTGGTATTGGAGCATATGCAGACTTAACTAATTATCCGTCTAAGGACAACCAAATATCAATAGAATTTCATTCATATAAAGCCAGTAAGTTTTATCCACTAAAAAAGATATATTCTCAAGATAACTTACTCTATGAAACAGTTGAAAAATATTCATCATTAAAATCTACTCATCATCAATCTGAAAAAGACAAAAAAGCCATAATTCGTAAAACTGACTTAACTCTTTTTGAAACTGTTATCAAGTTTGATAAGGAGCAATTTAGCAAAGTCATCAAAGCTAAAGCATTAACATACAACCATAACAAGAAAGATAGAGTATATGTACAACAACTCATTAAGGAGTACATTAACAATGTCAATACGGCTTTTAAACTTGAAGCTTTAGAATATTCATTACAAGAGCAAGATGATTGTTTTTCTCTTAGTATCTTATTTTACAATTATAACTTTACAGATAAAAAATCAATAGTTAAATATCTCAAATCATCAGACTACAAGACGATAAAAGAGTATCTTCGTGCATTTAATAAGTTAGGATTTTCTTTTACCAAAACAAAAAGGCAAAAGCAAAGGGTAACTAAAAAATTAACTACACTATTTGACAAGTTAGACAAAATGTTAGAAAATTAATCTGAATTAGCCTTACTCATTTTTCTGATAAATTTCCAATACTTTTTATAGGCTTTTTTAATGTCGTCATCATCAAAGGAAAGGTAATGGTTAATCACTCCCCTTTGCTTGTGATTTAAACAGCTATCTGCCAGTACACTGTCTATCTTCAAATTTCTAATCATAATAGTTAGCATAAGTCTTCTTGTATCGTGTAGTGATATTCTTTTATCTTTATATAGTTCTATATCAGCACTCTGAACTACTCTTTGAAATATTGCATATATACTGCCTCGTTTTATAGTTGGGAAGAGCAAACCACTCTCTATGCCCTTTATATATTCAATCACTTCTTTTGGAATTGGAAACTTATAGTCTTCTTTTGTTTTTGTAATTGAAGCAGGAGATATGATTATTTTTTTATCTATATAACAGTCATCTCTCTTTAGTTTAACCAACTCTCCAAAACGATGAGCAGTTAATAAGACAAGGTATAAAAACATTCTAACTTCTGTCTGTTGTGTTTTCTGTAAAGCATTATACTTTGGAATTGCATTATATAGTTTTCTTACAATGTCAATATTTTTTTCACTTGTTCTTAAATCTAACTTCTCTTTAACTGGCATATTATAAGTCTCTAAATCATCTATAATATTTCTATGTATATTACCCTTTTTAACCTCTTCAGTAAAGATTGGTCTTAGAATCATTTTTAAGGTGTTTTTCGTAGAGTCTTTTACATCAAGAATATCATCTTGCATTTTTTTCAAATGAGCATAAGTAATTTTTTCTATCTTCTTGCTACCAATAGCTTTTCTTATGTGCTTGTTATAAAAGTAAGTATAGTTTGTAGGAGTGCTATGAGTCCATTGCCCACTTCTCACTTTTTGTCTTACTCTTTCTTCAAAGATTTCATTTAATGTATTGTAACTTGTAGCGAATGGGTCTTTACCTTTGGCTATATCAACTTTAATTTCATCTAATTTTTCTTTAGCTTGTGTTGGAGTAGTACATCCGAAGAGTCGTGTGAAGTTTTTGACTGGGTAAGTTACACTTTGGTATTTAAACCTAACATAAATATGTTTTCTGCCATCAGCTAATATCTTTTCTGTTATTCCTTTAATAGCCATAATTACCACCTTTATATGTAATTATACATCTATACACCTTTTTATACACTTCACAATGTAATTTATTGCTTTTAAAAGATTAGTAAATATTCCTAAAAACCTCTATAAAGTCCACACTATAGGCTTATATTCCTATTTAAAGGAATATACAAAAATCCTATAACCCATTGCCCCACATATGCATTTTCTTTGCTATTACCAAATCATACTCTGCTAATACATCTATCTCGTTTGAAGCACGAAATTCAAACTCTTCTAATAAATTTTTTATAGCTTCTATATCCATAGTGC
>Ga0256842_1000762_pt1 | contig 28026 bp, 21 predicted proteins | sample 4559240metaG_FD_185973 | JGI IMG/M metagenome (GOLD analysis project Ga0256842, IMG submission 185973) | Hydrothermal vent microbial communities from Guaymas Basin, Mexico - 4559-240 | ecosystem: Environmental > Aquatic > Marine > Hydrothermal vents | place: Mexico: Guaymas Basin | collected... | reverse complement strand
TCATTACAACAAAAAGTGGAACTTTAACTATATGTTATTTAAAGCTTTTATTCAAGCTTTAATTGAGCTTTTTATAAGTTTTTTTTTATTTAATTTTTTTATTCAAAATTAGATAAATTTTAAATATTATGTTATTTGTTTTCTTAGATATTTTGAGGTTTAGTAATGAATAATATTAATCTTTTAAAAGAAAATTTAAAATTTTCTTACTCTCCATATTCTCATTTTAAAGTTTCGGCTGTTTTAGTAACAAAATCAGGCAAAGTTTATACTGGAGTAAATATTGAAAATGCTTCTTATGGAGGAACTATTTGTGCCGAAAGAGTTGCTATTTTTAAAGCTGTTAGTGAAGGAGAAAAGGAATTTGAAAAAATTTATCTTTATGTTGAGGATAAGCAAGGTAAACATCCTATTGTACCTCCATGTGGTATATGTAGGCAAGTTATGAGTGAGTTTTCTATGGATATGGAAGTTATCATGCTCGGAGATAATGATAAAATTGAAAAAAGTACTGTAAAGGAGCTATTGCCTCATAGTTTCGATAATAAATATCTTGATTAAACTTGTTTAAGTTAAATAACTAAGCTTTATTTTTTAAAAATGGAATAAAAACCACAGATGTGGTTAAAACCCACGGATGTGGGGAGAATTAATTAAAAACTTTACCTTTTAATATAAAATGAGAAAGAGCTTGAATACCAAATCCACTTCCTCCCATATTATAAAAATCAATATCTTTTTCAAGCATTGCTGCTCCTGCAATATCTAAGTGCATAAAATCAACATTTTCTGTAATAAATTCATTTAAAAATAGTCCTGCAGTTATTGTTCCTGCATAAGGACCTCCGAGGTTTTTTAAATCAGCAACCTTTGATTTAATTAATTCCTTATAATTTTCCTCTGCAGGTAATTGCCAGAATTTTTCTTCTGTTTTTTCGTAGGATTCTTTAAAGTCTTTCACAAAACTATCATTATTTGCAACTATACCTGCAATTTCTTGTCCTAATGCTGATAAAACAGCTCCCGTTAAAGTAGATGCTTCAATTAATTTATCAGTTCCTTTGTCGCATGCATAAGCAATACCGTCTGCTAAAGCTAATCTACCCTCTGCATCAGTATTTAATATTTCAACACTTTTTTTACCATATCCTGTAATAACATCAGAAACTTTATATGCAGAACCTGAAATTAGATTTTCTGCAATCACTAAATAGCAGTTTACATTAAAATCAAGTTTATAGTTTGTTATAATATCCATTACTCCTATCATCATTGCACTGCCACCCATATCCATGTGCATTCCAACCATGTGTTGAGCCGGCTTTAAAGAATATCCACCAGCATCATAAGTGATACCTTTACCTACTAGAGATAAAGTTTTTGCTCCTTTTTTAGTACTTTTATAAGAAATTTCAACAAAATAAGGCTTTTTATCACTTCCCATTCCAACTGCAGCTAATAAATTCATTCCTTTGGATTTAATTTCTTCAAAATCCATCACTTTAGTTTTTACTCCTTTTCTTCCTTTAAATAATTCTAAAACAGAGTCTTTTAAAACTTCTGGATACATATTCATTGGAGTTTCATTAAGTAAATTTCTTGAATTTTCAATAGCATCTGCAATGACTTTATTTTCTTTTACTAATTTTTTGACTTCACTATCTTTAAATTTTTCATACAAGGCATTTATGAATAAGGAAACCTGTTTTAATTCTATTTTATCTTCATCTTTTTTGATGTATTTATCAAATTTATAATTAGTTAATGCTGTACCCAAATAAACTTTAGCTAAAACAGAATCTAATTTCCAAGATGTTGTAGTCCAAGGAACAAATATTGAATATGTAGAAAGTTTTTTATTAGATAATGCTCTAAAGGATTGAGACATAGCTCTTTTAAAACCTATTAACTTAAATTTATCCTTTTTACCTAATCCATATAAAAATAAAGTCTTTAATTCTTTGTTATCCTCATAATCAAATTGAAACAACTCTCCTTTTTTAGCTTTAAAACTCCATTTCTTTACTAATTCCTCTAGTGTTGATTTTTTAGATGGTGTTAAAAATGTAAGCATTGTAGTAAATTTTTGAGTTTCTACTTGTTCTTCAAAAATAGGAACTAATATATTATTTTCTTTTTTCAATTCTTCTCTTTCTTTTAAAATTTTTATTTTCATGTATTCTCCTACTAACTAATTATAAATCATTTTTTATTTTATTTAACATTTTTAATAAAATAGTCCATGTTGAGTATCTTCTAATTTCCCAACGAGAGCCTTCAAATTGATAAGCTTGTATCTCCCTGCGCCCATATTGAACTATTCCTATAAAAACAGTGCCTATAGGTTGTTCTTTTGTCCCTCCTGTTGGTCCTGCAATACCTGTTACTGCATAGGCTATATTTGTAGGATATATGTATTCTAGGCCTTCAAGCATTCCTATTATTGTAGCTTTTGATACAACACCCTTTTTTTCCATTTTTTCTTTATTAATATTTAAAATTTTTATTTTAGATTCATTACTATAAGAGACAACTGAATATTTAAAATATTTTGATGAGCCTGCTCTATCTGTTAGGTATTTTGAAACTAATCCTCCGGTACAAGATTCTGCTCCTGAAATAGTGATATCTGTTTTGGATATTGTATCATGAAAAATATCTATTAAAGTTATATCTTCGTCTGCAAAAATATATTCTCCAAAATCTTCATATACTTTATCTAATAATCCTTTTTGAGTATCTAATGTTATCAAATACTCTGGAAATTCATACTTATATTCATACTCAATTTTATTTTCTGATAATAAATCAATAAAATCATTATAATTTTTTTTCTCTGGAAAAAATGCTTTTAGTGTGTATTTCATATTACCTCTAAATCATACATATAGAGTTTAATTACTATTATTGTGTTTGTCAATAAATATTTATTTTAAACGATTTTTAGTATCCAAAGAATCAAAGCCATAAAAGCAATTAATATGCTTATAAAGATAAATAGATAAATTATTCCCCCTTTTTGACGGAATTGATATTCAATATCCTTTTGAGAATTTTTTATTGAACTATAACTTGTAAAGAAAATTATTAAAATAATAGTTATTGCTACAAGTAAAAGTAAAAGCCAAGTAATTGCTTGATATTTTTCTCTATCTTTATCTAGTTTTTCTTGTTGTGATTTATATGAATCAAAAACTTTATTTATTCCAAGTTTATTTTTTTCAAGTTGAGACATGATTAATCTGTAAAAGTTTGAATTATCAGTACTTTTATTGATGACTTTATTTATAAAGTCGTTTTTTAGAGTTAAAAGCTCTTTTTTTAGCATATTTTTATTACCAACAAAAACTTTTTTGTATGAACTATCTTTTAAATATGAATATCCTTTATAAACATTAAACTCAATAAATCCAGTATAGTTTTTGGGAGGAATAAATTCAATTTCATTACCATTTTTATTGATAGCTATTTTTTGATTCTTTATCCATGAATTACCAATAATGACATTAAAGTATAAATAATCTATTTTTTTGTAAGTTTTTATATTTAATTTAATTGTTTCATTTTTGGAGTAAATATCTTTATTTGTTAGAATTGCTGTTTTCTTTTCAGAGAGGCTAAAAACTAGTTTTCTCTTCTTATGAAACAGTTCACTTTTTAAGAGTATATAACCTCCAGAACGGAAGATATTTTCATTAAATGAAATTAGTCCATTTTTATCAGTATTTAATGTTAGTTCTTTATTTTTCGAGAAAAAATCTCGTATATCTAAGTTTACCTTAAGGTTTATTGGAGTATAATCAGGTAGGGTGAATAGTAGAAATATAGTATTCTTTTCAGAAAAAACTAAGTCTATTGGAGAACCAAATAACTGTATCATAATATCATCTTCATTATTTTTATTATACTCTCCATTTGTTAATTTATTAAATCGGGGATAAGTAATTATTTTATCCTCTTTTTTAAAGTCAGAATTGGTTTCTATGATAACTCTTGGAGCTAATTTAATTTGTGTTTTACCATATTTATCAATAATTTTAATAGCTATATTAAAATTATCCACAACATTATCATCAAACTTAACTATTCCTTTTAAATTTGCTATTCCTGCTTTTAAACCTTTTATATTGAAAACTTTATTATATAATTTAGCCTTTTGTTTTCCTGTATCTAATTTTAATTTTTTTCCAGTACTATCAATAATATATAAATCTAAATAAAATGGTAAAAAGCTCTTTCTATTCATAAATTCTAAAAATGCAAGCCTGAAGCCATTATTATCATTTAATTTCCATTCAGGGTATGTATAAATTTGAGTAAAATGTTTAACTGTTCTAAATCTTATAGTTGTAAATATTGTAATTAAAGCAATAAATAAAATAACAAGTAATAGAAGTGTTTTTTTAGCTTTTATCATTAAATAAAATCCTTAAATTAAGTCTTTAATTGTTTTTTCTTCTATAAATGTTGTTGTTATCGTTCTGTATTGATTAATAAATAAATCAAACTGCTTTGATGCATCAACTAAATTTATATCATTTAAAAATGGATTAATAATATCGCTAATAACAATAGTTTCTAGTGGTTTTTTAGGAATATATGATAAATATCCATCTTCATAAGAAATAATCAATCCATTTTCTATCCATCTTTCTATGATATAAGAAATAACCTGTGGCTGAAGCCTAAAATATTGGCTAACTTGGTCCAATCTTGTAGAGCCATTTCCTTTGGAATATCTCTCGCTAATTATATAAAATATTTCAATTAACTTTTCTACGGTTAAAACTTCTGTTGACTTATCTTTTCCTCCTAAAATAAATTCTTTATTGAAACTCCATATTATTTCATATTTGTTGTAAATATAGGATATTACTCCTCCAATAAGGGTTACTATCCATGATAAGTAAATCCATATCAGAAAAATTGGTAGTATTGTCATTGTTCCAAATATATTCTGATAATTGTGAATAACAAAATTTGAAATATAAATACCGAATACGAATTTCAATATCATGAATATAATTGATGCAATAAATGCCCCCATTGCAGCAGGAATAAATCTTACCCTTGTGTTTGGAACAAAAAAGTATAATGTGAAAAACATCATAAATATGAAAAGACCTGAAACCATATAGCTAAATATGGCAGAGATTGCAGAGATTGCAGATAAATCATCTAAAATAGTTTTAAATTTTGAAGAAAAGTGTAAAGACATTGAGAAGAATATTGGTGCAAGCATTAAAAATGTAAAAAAATTGGTAAACCTTTTAGATATATGCCTTTTATTTGTTACTGACCAAAGCTGGTTAAATACATTTTCTATTTTTAAGAATAAAGATGTTGAAAATATTATTAAGGTAGTTACACCAACACTCCCCATTGTTGAGTAATTTTGTTTATTTAGATAGTTAAGAAGTGTATCCATGCTACTTGTTTTAATTGGAAAATAATTTTCATGTATGTATTTTAAAATACTTGCTCCTCCACCTTCAAATGCACCAAAACTGTTTAAAAGAGCAAATCCTAGAAAAAAAATTGGAATAATTGCTAGTAATAAATCAAAAGATAAAGCCGATGCAGATCTAATTAAACGCTTTTCTTTTAAATGAAATTTAATTAAAAATATAAATCTGATAACAAATTGTCTAAAATAATATTTTTTATTTGGCTCAATATCAATATCAATAAAATTATTAATTCTTTTCTTTAAATTAACTAAAAATTTAATCTTTATCATTTTTATCCGTTGATAACATATTTATAGGTTGACCTGTTGCTTCTAAAACTGAATGCCAAAATGAAGATTTTATATCAACTTGCTTCCTTTTGGATACAGCTAATTCGATTGGTAAGTGTGTAAATTGTTCATTCCACTTCCCTATAATCATATCTGTTTTACCACTCATTGCAGCATGAACTGCATGTTGCCCTAATAAAATACAAAAAACACTGTCATTAGGATTAGCTGGAGCAGATCTTATGATATAGCTTGGATCAATATATTTAATATTTACTTTTTTATTTTGTTTATTAAAGTATTCTTTTATTTTTTTCTTGAGATATAAACCAATGTCTGCCAAAACTAAATTTCCTGATGCATCTCTTTTTTGTGAGCTTTCGTCTTTAGTTAAAATTTCTTGACCAGCTCCCTCTGCAACACAAATCACTGCATGACCTCTTCTTCTTAATCTTGTTTCAAGATATTCTAGAAAACCATTTTTACCTTCAATATCAAAAGGAGATTCTGGTATTAAAATATAATTAACATCATTCATCGCTAGCGTAGCTGTTGCTGCAATAAAACCAGAATGTCTACCCATTAACTTAACCAAACCGATTCCATTTGGGGCTCCTATTGCTTCTACATGAGCAGAAGAAATTGATTCAACTGCTTTAGAAAATGCGGTATCAAAGCCAAAAGTTCTTTGAATATAAGAAATATCGTTATCTATTGTTTTAGGTATACCAATTACGGATAATTTATAATCTATTCTTTCAGCTTCTTCATATATCTTATGAGCACCTCTTAGTGTTCCATCTCCTCCAACAGCATAGAGAATATCTACTCCCCACTTTTTAAGAGTTTTAACTAATTTAGGAATATCATCGGTTCCACCTCTTGATGAACCAAGAATTGTTCCACCTTGTTTATGAATATTGCCAACTTTATCGGGAGTTAGCTTAAGAGGTCTTAATTTATTCTCTTCATTTAAACCATTATATCCATATCTAATTCCTAAAACATGCTTAATTCCATACCTATAGTGAGATTCCATTACAACTGATCTTATAACATCATTTAGTCCTGGGCTTAAACCTCCACATGTAACAATTGCAGGAGTAACTTTTTTAGGGTCAAAATATAAATACTCTCTTGGTCCAGCCAATTCAAATGTCTCCGTTTCATCATATTTATCTAAGAATGGTTTATAAAATAACCTTTCTTTATCACTAATGAAAATATCATTACTTTCAAATTTTTCTAATAATGGAGAAATATATTTTCTTTCTCCTAGAGATTTTATTTTAAACATTTTATTTATTTCCACCATTTTTTATCTCCTCTAGTTCTTCCCACCTATTATATTTATATTCTAGCTCTTTTTTTATATTTTCATATCTTCCATTCAAGTCTGGAAGCTCTAGTATATCATAATTATTAGTTGAAAATCTATTTTCAAGTTCTTCTTGTTCTAGTTCTAGATTTTCTATTTCACTTTCAATAGTTTCTAATTCTTTTTTTTCTTTATATGTTAGCTTTTTAGGCTTTTTCGTAGGATAAGGCATCTCTGTCGTAGGATAAGGCACCGCTGTCGTAGGATAAGGCATCGCCTTATCCATACTCATCGCCTTATCCATACTCACCGCCTTATTCCTACGATGATGTTGTTTTTTTTCTTTCATTTTTATTTCGAAATATTCAGAACATGTTTTTACACTTTCTTCTATCTCTCCATTTCCTTTAAAAATAAATAAATTATCAACAATTTTATCCATAAAGTATCTATCATGGGATACAACTAATACATTTCCTCGGAAGTCTTCTAAGAAATCTTCTAAAATAGCTAATGTTTTTATATCTAAATCATTAGTTGGTTCATCTAGAACTAAGAAATTAGGATTATTTAATAAAACTTTCAATAAATGAAGTCTTCTTCTTTCTCCTCCCGATAAATTTTTTATTGGAGTGTAATGTAATACGGATGGAAATAAAAATCTTTCTAGTATTTGAGTGGCAGAAATAATTACTCCTGTTCTTAATTCAATTAATTCATTATCTCCTTTTATAAACTCTATTACTTTTTTATCTAAATCGGTAAAAACATCTCTACTATCTTGTGAGAATATTGAGAAATTGGTATTTATCCCTTTTTTTATATTTCCTGAATCTAGCTTTAATTTTTCTGTAATTAAATTTATAAAAGTTGTTTTACCTGTTCCATTTTCTCCAATTATTCCAACTCGTTCATAGGGTTTAAATTTGTAACTAAAATCTTTTATTATTAGTTTATCATTAAATGATTTAGATATATTACTGATTTCAAGTATTGTTTTACCAAGCCTTTTTTCATTAACCTCAAGTGTTAGTGTCTTTTCAGTTTCTTTTTTTTCTCTATTCGAATATTCTGCATATCTTTGCATTCTTAATTTATTTTTTGATGTTCTTGCTTTAGCTCCTTGTCTAACATATTTTAATTCCATTTTCATAATTGCAGCAAGTTTATCCTCAGCTCTTTGATTTTCGGCTTTTCTTACAGCTCTTCTATCTAAATAATATGAATAATTTCCATAATATATAAATATTTGTTTTTCATCTATTTCAAAAATAATATTTGAGATTTCCTCTAAAAAATATCTATCATGAGTAACCATTAAAACTGCTTTATCGGTTTTTTTTAAAAAACTTTGTAACCATATTATACTTTCTATATCCAAGTGGTTGGTCGGCTCATCTAAAATTATCATATTTGATTCTGATAATAAGGTTTTAGTCAAGGCAACTTTTTTTATCATTCCTCCGGATAATTCACCCATTTTTTGGTGCAAATCATTAATGGATAAAGCAGTTAGTATCTCTCTAATTTTAGATTCATAGGCCCAAACATTATTTTTTTCCATTTCTTCCATTATTTTTTCTTGCAACTCTAGGTCTTCTTGACTTAAGTCTTCTTTATTTGTAATTTCTTCATATCTTTTTAATAGTTTTACTTCTTTGCTTTCTTCTGAAAATAAATAGTCTAGAATTGTTTCATCATTTGAATATTCTGGATTTTGTTCTAAAAAAGCATACTTATATTTATTATTTGTTGTTATTATTCCTTTATCTACATCTGTTTTTTGAGAAACTAAATTTAAAAATGTTGATTTTCCACTTCCATTAATACCAATAAGAGCAATTTTTTCTCCCTTTTTAATACCTAGGGTGACATCTTTAAATAATTCTTTATCTCCGTTTATTTTATATACATCGTTTAATGAAATTAAATGCATTACTAACTCCTAAAAACTTTATGGAGAATATATTAAAGTTCTTACAAAGTCAATATTAGTAAATTTATTTAGATATACTTGAAAATAATTCATAGTTACTATATTATATATCTATGTTGAAATTATTCTTTATTTTTACTATATTTTCTATGTTTTCTTGTGATACTTCATTTGATAGTAAACAAAATAGTATTAAACAAATAAAAAAAGTAGTAGTCTCTAAGATTAAAGAAAAAAAATCTAAATTTAAGGTAATATCTTTTGATAAAGATACTAAATCTTTTTATAGAAATAAAAGTTCAAAAACTAAGATAAAAGAGCTTAAATTTAATAAATTATTTAAAAAAATTAAAAATAAAGTTATAACTGTTCAATTTTATGTTAGATTTGAAAACTTTTCATCTCTCCCCGAAATTTATAAAAATAGAGTTAAAGAAAATAAAATATTTTCTTTATTAGGAGTTAATATTGGTGATAACTATATTTTAACAGAATTAAATATTTTAAAAGAAGCTTATATTATATTTCTAAAAGATGATGATGGAATAAATGAACTTGAGCTTATTGGCTATGATGAAAATTATAATTTAGCCCTATTAAAATCACCTAAAAAACTAAATAAAGAAAAAATTGATATTTTAAATATAAAAAATTCTGAATTTTTACCAGGAGATTTAGTGTTTTCTTTATCCTCTATTTCTAATCATCATTTTAGCTTTAGAAAACATTTTATAAATTTTTTACATTATTCTGAATTTTATGAAATTGTTGATGCTTTATATTCTGAATCAATCTCTTACATAGACAATATAGGAGGAATAGTTTTTAATTCGAGAGCTAAGTTTTTAGGTATAATATCTTTATATGATTCATATTATGAAAATTCAGGTTTTATTGTAACAAATCAGATAATAAAAAAATTGCTTCCTAAATTAAAAAAAGGTTACCAAATTAAAAATAATGCATGGTTAGGAATATATTTAAAGGAAAAATGTATTGAAACTCCTAAAGCTATAAATCTTAAATATGTTTTGGTAAAAGGAGTAGTAAATAATTCTCCTGCTCAAATATCTGGTATTAAAGCTGGAGATAAAGTAGTGGAAATAAATAATACAAAAATTAAATCTAAAAAAGATGTTAAAAGAGTAATGAGTTTCGCTAATTCAGGAAATATTATAAAAATAAAAATAAAAAGAAATAAAAAGATATTAGATTTTCAAGTTAAGCTAATAGATAAACCATTAAAATACTTATACAAAACTAAAAAACACAAAAAAATAAATAAAAAGAAAGATATAGGTATAAAACTGATAAAAGAAGATGATAATATTACGATTTCAGAAGTAGAAGAGGGAAGTTTAGCTTTTATTTATGGTATTGAAGTTGGAGATAGGCTTCTTGAGATATCGGGAAAGAAAATAAAATCTTTAAAAGAATATAAAACTTATGTAAATAATTTAAAGAAAAATAAAAGTATTAAAATAAAACTTTTGAGGGGTAAGGAAATTAAACTAATTGTATTTAAAAAAAGTTAATATGCTAGATTATATTTATGAAATATCTCCCGTTTTTGACCATTTATTAAAGAGCATAAAAAAGATAGCTCTAAAAATGAATATTCCAATTATAAAAGAGGATACGCTACTTTATTTGATTAATTTATTATATATTCACTCCCCTAAAAAAGTCTTAGAATTAGGAAGTGGTTTAGGGTATTCAACATATACTTTTTCTAAGTATACTCCACAAGATGCTAAAATTACTTCGGTTGATTTATCCATAGAAACAATAAATCGTTGTAAAGATGTTTTGGCTGTATCGAAATATATAAATAAAATTTCATGGGTTCATAGTGATGCATTAGACTACTTAAAAAATAATACTTTAGATTATGATTTATACTTTATAGATGCTTTAAAAAGTGATTATCCTGCTTATTTTAACACTATTCTTGAAAAAGCAGATGAAAATTATATTATTATATTTGATAATTTATATATGAATGGAAAAGTTAAAGAAAAAAATAATCCCAATGATAAAAGAGGTGAAATTATAGATAATTTTAATAGAAAAATGTTTATAAAATATAGCAGGAATTTTGTATTCTTACCCATAGGAGATGGATTAGGTATTTTTACAAATTTTAATAGATGTGAGTTTATAGGCATTAAAGATTAAATATTAGTTTCCATTAAAATATTATAGATTTCATTTTCATCTTTCGCATTAATTAAATTATTATAAAGAGTTTCATTTTGTAATGCTCTTGCAAGATGTGAAAGTACTTTAAAGTATGATGCTTGGCTATTATTTGCAGCTATAATTACTACAAATAAATTTACAACCTTCTTATCTGTTGAATCAAAATTAATACCTATTTTAGATCTTGCAATAAGTAGCTTTATTTCAAATTTATCTGTATCTATTCTACAATGAGGTATTGCTATTCCATTACCAACAGCAGTTGAGCCTAAGCTTTCTCTTTCTTTTAATTGTTTGTATATTTTAGAGTTACTTATATCTAGTGATTTACCCAGTATGGTTGAAAACTCTTTTAATAATTTATCCTTTTTTGTTTCTTTAAGGGATGTAACAATTAAATTTTTATCTATGAATTTTTTATATTCCATTAAATTTCTACTAGTCCGTAATTACCATCTTTTCTCATATGTAACATAGATGTTTTACCTGTGTCTTTATTAGTAAAAACTAAAACATCTTCTTTTTTGAATTCAAGTTTCATAACAGCTTCTCTTACTGTTAAATATTCTGCTGAAACTTCTTCTGATTTAACAACAACTGGCATTGTTTCTTCTGCTTCTGGTTCAAGAACTTCTTCTACATCATCATAAAAAGATTCTGGAGAATAAATATTTAATTGAGCTTTTTTAGTAGGCATTTTAGATGGTGAAAATGTTCTTAATTTTTGCCTATGTTTTTTAATTTGTCTTTCTAATTTAGATGTTACTAAATCAATAGATGAATACATATCTTTAGTTTTTTCTTCACCTTGAATATTTATTCCTGTGTTTGAAAATAAGTTTACAGATGCTAAATGCTGACTTTTTTTATCAACAGAAAGATTAACTTTTGCTTCAAATGAAGAGTTAAGGTATTTCTTTAATTTACCAATTTTTTTGTTTGCATAATCTTTGAGTGCATCAGTAGATTCCATGTTTCTGAAAGTAATTAATATTTGCATAAGCATCTCCTATAAAATAACCATTAATCAATACTAACATTATTTATTTAGCTTTTCAAGCAGATTTAATAAAAATTTATTTTATGGTAAAAGTTTTTTGATTAAGTTTTGACAATCTTCATAATTCATTATTTTAGGGACAGGATATGCTGGATTAGCCTCTTTTAAAGCTCTTTTAGCTAGTAATGGAATATCAGACATTTTTAGTTCTTTTATTGATGTTGGTATCTCCATTTTTTTATTCATTTCTTTTATTTTGTTAATAAATTTTTTAGCTAAAGTTTTATTATTATCTTTATTATCTTCAATTTTGGTAACTTTTGCTAAATCAGCTAATTTATTTATTATACTTTCACCATAATATTCTAACACATAAGGCAGAATAATTGCATTAGCCAGTCCATGAGGAACTCCATACATTCCTCCCATATTATGTGCAATTGCATGAACATAGCCAATGTAAGCTCTTGTAAAGGCAACACCTGCATCAAATGATGCTAAGGCCATATTATTTCTAGCTTCTATATTTTTAGGATTATTATAAACTTCTTCTAAGTTATTAAAAATAAGTTTTACTGCATTTTTTGCTTTTTCATTTGTAAACTTAGTACCATTTAAGCCAATAAATGCTTCTACTGCATGAGTTAAAGCATCTAAACCAGTTGTGGATGTGATATGTTTAGGTAAACCAAGCATTAAGTTTGGGTCGAGAACAGCAATTTTAGGAACTAATTTAATATCATTAATTGCAAATTTCTCATGTGTTGTTGGGTCTGTTATAACTGCAGCAATTGTTGTTTCTGAGCCTGTACCTGCTGTTGTTGGGATACAAAAGAATGGTGGAATTGGTAGAAAGACTCTGAAAAGTCCTTTCATTCTTCTAACAGACATATATGGATTGCTAACTCTTGCCCCTATAATTTTGGCACAATCCATAGGAGAGCCACCACCAAAGGCAATGATTCCATCACATTTATTTTTTTTATATAATATTAGTCCATTTTCAATATTTTCTATAGTAGGATTGGGCTGGACGGCATCATAAATAATATAATTAATATTATTTTCTTTAAGTGAAACTAGTAAATCATCTAATAGATTTAATTTTACAAGTATTTTATCTGTAACAATTAGAATATTTTTTAATTTTTTTAATTTTTTTTCATTGGCAAGTTTTTTTATACTGCCTTCTCCCTCTAAAACTTTAGGAATAGGAATTGGTAAAACAATAGATGCGTATTTCATTATTTTATTATATGCTCTCTGATATTTGTTTTTTAAAAATTGCATAAATATACCCCTTGTATATAAAAATTAATTCTATACAATAAAAATATATTTGTCAAGTGAAATGGACTATAAAATCCGCTTTGAATTGAAAATAGAATAAGAGAAAATAAAAAAGGGGCTGATTAGCCCCTTTTTTATTAAATTAAATCAAAATTGATTTATTATTTTTATTGTTGTGGAGGCATACAGAAATTTGCTTCTGCAACTGCTTCACAAGTGTAATTTGCTTGAGAACATGTTCCTCCTGTATCAGGGTCACATTTTTCATAACAAGTATAAGGTCCACCTTCTGGTCCAAGACATGAAGCTTCTGCAACACAATTATTTTGTGCATCACAAGTTCCTCCAACAGGTACTGTACCAGGTGCTGCTTGTTCCATACAAATCCAATCAATACCTGCTACTCCTGTATCAACACAAGCATAACCTGCTTGAGAACAAGTATCTGTTGCAGCAGTACATTTTTCGTAACAAGTACTTGTTGTTTCACCTTGTTTAGTTAAGCACATTGCTGTTTCAACACAGTTGTTTTCTGCAGAACATGTTTCACCTGGTTGTGCAGTTCCTGGCTCACTATGTGGAGCACATACCCAACCTATATCTGCATTACCAGTATCTTGGCAAGTATAACCACTTGTTGTACAAGTATCTGTTGCTGCATTACATTTTTCATAGCAGGTTGGAGCATCTGGATTTAAGCAGATAGCTGCTTCAACACATGCTTCACTAGAACAATCACCACCAATAGGAGTATTTCCTGTTGGGTCAGGTAAACATACAAAACCAATACTATCAACATTTTGACATGTATAATTATTTTGTGTACATGATGTATCACTTGCACCATTACAAGCTTGGTAACAAATTGCTTGACCACCTTGAGGTCCTAAACAAAGATTAGTGTTATCTATACAAGCGATTTGCTCACTACAGTTTCCACCTAATTCACCGTCAGCACTAGTTGTTTCACATGCACCATTTGCATTACAGTTTTCACCTGCATTACAAGAACCACAAGATCCACCACAACCATCATCACCACATTCTTTACCTGCACAGTTAGGTGTACAAGTTCCTGTTTCACATGTACCATTTGCATTACAAGTTTCACCCATGTTACAAGAACCACAAGATCCACCACAACCATCATCACCACATACTTTACCTGCACAGTTAGGTGTACAAGTTCCTGTTTCACATGTACCATTTGCATTACAAGTTTCACCTACATTACAAGAACCACAAGATCCACCACAACCATCATCACCACATACTTTACCTGCACAGTTAGGTGTACATGTTCCTGTTTCACAAGTACCAGCTGCATTACAAGTTTCACCTGCATTACAAGAACCACAAGATCCACCACAACCATCATCACCACATGTTTTACCTGTACAGCTAGGTGTACAAGTAGTGTTGTCTACACAAACACCATTATTACAAGTTTTTCCAGTAGGACAAGTACCTGTAGTATTTGTTGCTGAACAAGCATCACTACTACTGGTAGTGTCTCCTCCACATGCTATCGTAAAAAACGATAGTGAAGTAATTAAAATTAACATTGAAAGGATATAACGCATTAAGCCTCCTATAAAATAAAATAAACAAACAACTAGTTATAGTCTAAAATAATAAAAAAATCAAGAATCAATAAAAAATTTGAATTTTTTATATTAAATGCTATAATAGAAAGCCTTATTTGGGGGGATTTTGATTAATTATTCAGAAATAAACATTAATACTTCAATTCCAATTGTAAATGATAGAGTAAAAATATTGTTTAAAATACTATATAATGTTTATGAAAAGAATCAAAATCTACTTGAAGATACATGGAATTCATCTAAGTTATTGAAGAAGATTCATGAAAATTATCCTAATGATATTTTTTTAAAATATTTTAAAGAACAATTAAAAGGTGATTATGGAGAATCCTACATCAAAAAACAATTAGAAATAATTAATAAATTTGATATTTCTGTTGAAGGATATTTAGAAATTTTTAATGCTTTTCAAAAAGTAACTGAGTCTTTAGTAAAAAAAGGGGTAAATAACCAAGAAGATTATTTTTTATTACAAGAATACTTCAAGAAAATAATGTTTTTAGATTTAAAAATTATTTCAAAAAGAAGACAACTTGTTTCATCTCTACAAGAAGATTCTTTAACGGGTTTAACAAATGTTAAAACTTTTTTAAGGTTACTTGATAAGAAGATAGAATCTGTTGTTCCAGGGGAGAGTCTTGTTGTTATTATTTTTGATATACAGAAATTTACCAAAATAAAAGAAATATTTGGATATTCAAAAGCAGATGCTATTTTAGTAAAAATAAAAGATTTATTATCTGTTATATCAGAAAGATATTTTGATATAAGCCAGTTTATTTTTTCAAGAACAGGTTTTGACGAATTTTCAATTGCAATTAAAGTTAAAAATTTTGATATATTAAATTCTTATGTTAATAAAATAAATAATGAATTTAATGAACCAATTTTTATTGAAAATCAGGAAATCTATATAAATTTAGCAAAAGGTGGTGCATTATATCCTAAAAATGCGACTACATCAGATGATTTATTAAAATATGCAAAAATTTCATTGTCGGTATCTAAAAATAAAAGAAATAAATTTATACTCTACTCTACAGAATACATGGAGGCATTAAAAGATATTTTTGATTTAGAAACATCAATAAGAAACGCTATCAAAAATAAAGAATTTGAGTTATATTATCAACCTAAAATAGATTTTTTAACTAATAAAATTTCAGGAGTAGAAGCATTAGTTCGTTGGAATCATCCAGGTAAAGGAATTGTTTACCCAAAAGATTTCATACCATTTTTAGAAGAAAGTAAGCTTATTATTGAAGTTGGTAAGTGGATTTTTGAAGAAGCTTGCAAACAGAGTAATTTATGGAAACAAAAAGATATAAATTTAAAAATTGCAGTAAATGTTTCTCAACTACAATTAAAGCAAGATGATTTTCTTGATTTTATTAAGGATACTCTTGAAACATTAAATGTTTCAAGTGATGATATTGAAATAGAATTAACAGAAAGTTTAAGTATAGATATGGATGCAGATATAGAAAAACTTAAAAAAGTTAAAGATATGGGAATATCTATTTCTATTGATGATTTCGGAACAGGTTATTCTTCTTTATCTTATCTTGAACATTTACCTATATCTAAAATTAAAATAGATTTGATGTTTGTTCAAAATCTAGATAATGCAAGAAATAGAGAAATAACTGAGACAATTATAACTCTTGCAAGTAAATTAAATTTAAAAACAATTTCAGAAGGTATTGAGACTATTGAACAATTAAAACTTTTGAAGGAACTGAAATGTGATGAAGGGCAAGGATACTATTTTAGTCGACCTGTTTCAGCTAAGAAAATTGAAAAAATATATCACAAATATTCTTAGCATTTATTTATAAATAAATATACTATATTATAAACAAATAGCTTATAAATTTGGAGAAAATTAAATCTCTAAAAAAGAAGAATTTCTTAATGCAACATAATTTAAACCATCCTCTGCAGAATGAAGCAAATTATAATTTAAAACATCTTTTACCCCTTCAAGTACATCTTTTTTATTTCTTGATATTTCTTTGGCTAATTTTATTGCTCCTAATTTTAGTTCTTCTTTATTTTCAAAACTAAGATTAATTAATTTAATCCTTAAGGCCTCATCTGTATTAATATCTTTACCCGTAAATGCTAAAAGTCTAGTTTCTCCTTCTCCAATGATATTAGGCAATCGATTTAAACTACCTAAATCATCAACTATTCCTACTTTTGTTTCTCTTAGAGAAAATACAGCATCTTGGCTTGCAATTCTTATATCACAAGCTGAAATCATATCTAAACCTCCACCAATACAATATCCATGAACAGCTGCAATATAAACTTTTTTACCATTAGCAATCATATTAAATCCTTTTTGCATATTTAATATTAAATGATATAAAAAGTCCCTTTTTTCAACACCTTTCATTGAAGATGTCTTTTCTTGTACTGTTTTCATAAAGCCCATTATATCTAGGCCTGCAGTAAAAGATTTTCCTTTTCCCATAATGATAACCGTTTTTAAATCAGTATCATTTTCTAGTTCATTTACTTTGATAGGAAGTTCTTCCCAAAATTTAAAATTCATTGCATTTAATTTTTCTGGTCTATCTAAAAACAAAATTGCAATTTTTTTATTAATGTATTCAATTTTTATCATTATTACTCCTTATCATTATTAAAATTTAATTTTTATGGGTAAAAAATCACCTGATATTCCTATAGTAAAAACCATAGATTCTCTTTTGGGGTTTGATTTTATATCATCTGGACCAAATGAAAACCCTAAAAATATATTACTAGAAAAGTCCTTGTCTTTAAAAAATCTCCAAGATATTGATAATGAAATATATTCAAAAAATAAATTCATTGTTTTGTTATTATTTCCTCTAATTGTTTCTTTAAAAAAAAATATTTTAAATATATTTACACTAAAAGGTAATACTTCTCCCCATTTTTTAAAATTAAAATTTATCATTAAAGGAGATATTATTAATGATTGATTAAAATTATTATCATGAGATATTCTGTATCCTATTTCTCCAATATAGGCATTTGCATTTTTTAATTCTAAGCCCATAATGGATGTTGTAAATTCAATGCCTTCTGAGTGTTGATAAGGAATATTATTAAATAATGTTAAATTTCTATAGTTCATTTTCATTTGTATTTTCAAGAAAGATAAGAATGATTCATTTTCTTTTTTTTTATTTTCTTTCTTTTTTCTTAACTCTTTTAAATCAATTGCTTTTGTTTCTTTATCAGATATTATAATTTCTTCATCTATTTGATCTTCTTCTTCTTTTTCTTCTTCTTTATCTAAATCTTCAGATTCGATAATAGTATTGCTAAAATCCATTCCTTTATTTTCTTTATCTTCAGATTGTTGGGGGCTATCAAATACAAAGTCATTATTTTTATTATTTTTATTTCCATAAATGAAAACATTAAATAAAAGTAATATTATAAAAAAAAAATTCATCTTAAATTTTCTTTATTAAATTCTGAATCAGAAATTTTAGCATTGAAATTAAGGCTGTCTAATTTTAAAATAGTAGCATGTTTATTTTTTTTATTTAGTACTTTTGAAATAGATATTACTTTTTTACCATTTATTTTTTTTATTTTTTTTACAGAATATTGTTTAAAATATTTATTATTTTTATCATAAAATTTAACTTTTAGCGGAATAAAATCACTTTTTCTGATAAAAATAATAGTTTTTGAGTAACTTGAGTCTTTTTTAGGAGTAGCTTCAACAACAAATACTTCATTTTTACCTATTTTGCTATCTTTCAGTTTTTTATAAGAGGCATCTTTTCTATATTTTCCTTCTAGATCAGAATAGGTGAAATCTGTTCCTAGGAAGTATTCATTTTTATTGCTTTTAGATACAATTCTATTTATTTTATTTTGAGCAGGGTAGTAAATATATTGTTCATCGTCACTATTTTTAACTTCTATAGTTAAAAATTTAACTCCATTAATTTCTGTTCCTCCTGAAAATACTGAAATTGTACTTGTAAGTTCATTTTTAGTTTTTGAGCGTATTTTTAATTTTCTTACATCTTTATTTTTATTTTTATCTATTAGAATCATTGTAAGATGTGCCTCAGCATTATTGTAAGAAAAAGTTTTATGTTCTAGCGATTTGTCTATTATCTCTTTAGCTGTAAGATTTTGATTCGTTGCATAAATGAATGTAGAGATGAGGGATAATAGTATTATATATATTGCTTTCATAATATCCTCTTTAGAAAAGTTTCCAACTTTTTTTAGGAGTATCAAGTTTTTGATACTCTAATTCTTCTTTTAAATGAATATTTTCTGTTTTGAGTTTTTCAATTTCTTTATTTTTAGATTTTATAAGGGTTTCCATTTGTTTGATTTTATTTTTTAGAGAGTCTATATTTTCATTTGTTAATTCTTTATTTTGTGTATTATTATCATTTTTTAATTTTTCATATTCATCTCTTTTGTATACTTTTACTTGTAAAGTATCGCCTTCATCATGAAAATCACCACTTGTTTTACTCGTATATGTAAAAAAACTATTTTCAGAATTTTGTTCTTCTATAAATTCTTTTTGTGGAAAAAAGATATCAAATTCAGATATAATATTTGTGCTTGAGTTGAAGATACTTTTATCATCTAAAAAGTTATCTAATGCCAAGTCAAAATTATATTCATTTATATTTGTTCTAGCGTATTCTTTAGCTTGAAATATTAGCCTTTTAAATTCTTCAATAAAATTTTTATCTAAAAAGACTTTATATTTAAATCCAAAATATAAAATATCATTATTAAATTCCATAACATTTACACTAACTTCAGAAGACTTAATAATATTGTTAAGCTCATCAATATCAGTTTCTTCTTTTATATCATATACAAATTCAAATATATTCTCCTGAATGGATGTATTTAGCTTAATATATAGGATAATAATAGGAGCATTATTAGTTTGTTCAAATTCTATCCAAAAAGATAATTCAGTATCTTTTTTTAAAAAGTCTATGTTGTTAACATTAATATATAATGATGCTTCATTATTATCACCTAAAAAGTGAATTTGAGCAGAATCATTCAAATAGGTTTTTAAAAAATTAGATTTTACTTCTATTTTGTCAGTCATGTTTCATCCATTAAAATAATGAAAACCTTTACTTCCAAGATTTTCTCTTATTATTTCTTTTTCAAATTCATCTATAAGATATTTCGATTTAATGTGCAAGGAGTCATCATTAATTATAATATTATAACTTTTCTCATTTAGTTCTATTTTAATATTATTTTTATTTTCTTCTTCATTTAGTTCATTAATGATAGCTCTTATTACTTTTGCTCTTTTTATGGCCTTTTCACCTTCTTGAGAAGAATATGAGTTAAAGTTTTTGTTTCTACTAAAAGTAATAGGATAATAGACTAATCTTCTCAATAAGTATCTATAAAGTATTAAATCCATATTATAAACCTAAAAAGTCTTTAGCTTCTTGATTTTCTGGGTCTAGTTCCAATAACTTTTTATACATTGATTTTGCTCTTAAATTATCATTGTTTTCTGCTCTTAAACGACCTAAATTTAAGTATAATTCTTTTTTGAGTTCTATATCCTTTATCTTACTTTGATTTAATTGTAATAATTGAAATGATTTTAATGCACCTTTTGTATCACCCATTTCAAGGAGTAGTTTACCAAGAGCCATTTGATTAGGGATAAATCCCATTTTTAAACGATTTACTAGTTCAAAACATGTTTTAGCATTATCTAAGTTTCCAAAATTTTTAGAGGCTTTAGCTAAATTAAACATATGCAAATGTCTATCTTTAATCGTTTTATCAGTTTTTAATTTATCAAAAAAGATATCAAAGTAATCATCAAAATTAAATTGCTCATCTGAAATGGCATATAAGTCTAATAATTCAAACATCAGTGTATCACTTTCATTTGCATTATATTCTTCTTCTTTAAAAGGTATTACTAGTTTAGGTTGTTTTAATTTATTAAGATAAACATCAATTAGCTCTTCTTTTATCTTGTTATATTCTTCTCCCTTTGCTTTATCAAGCATTTGTTTTAATAAATCTGAATACATTATGTAGTCTTGTTTATCAAGTGCAATCTTTTTAAGTCCATTAATTGGAGTGATTGAGTCACTTGAATAATCTAATGCCTTGTTATAGCATTTTACTGCTAAATCTTCTTTTTTGAAGTGGTCATAGGCTATATCACCCATTTTAGACATTATTTCTGATTTAGTTTCAAGGGATTCTATTTCTGGAAGTTGATTTTTTATAAAAGAGAAGAATTCTTTCATATTATTTGTTTTAGAGAAGATATTTTCACCATAAAATAAATAATCTCTATTTTCTGGAACTCTTTTAACTAAATCTCTTAAATATTCTTCGGCTTCATCATATTTTTCAAATTTTTCTGTTAATAATTTTAATTTATTAAAAATAACCTCATTTAGTTTTTTCCCTTCAACAATATTCATTTTATCTTCTAGTAATTCTAGTAATTCATCCCATTTTCCTTGAGACTCAAGTATTTGTTCTTTTACATCAAGAGTTCTAGTATCATGAGGAGCTACTTCATTTACAAAATTAACACATTCTTCTGCTTTTGTAATGTTATTTAATTTAGACGCATAAATTTTAGCAAGCTCAATATTTAAATCAACTTTCTTGTCTATATCAATAATTGTAGGTAAGTTCTTAGTATAAATTTCTATTATTTTCTCATAATCTTTAGAGTCTTTATATGCCTCTATTAATATCAGTTCTGTTTTTTTGTTATTTTTATCCAAGGCATAAGATGTTTCAGCAAAACTTATTGATTTATTTAAGGATTCTTTATCACCTGTTTTTTTATAATTTTTCAAGTAGTAATATGATGCTCTATTTAAATAAAAAGATTCCTCCTTATGAATATTATATTGAGCTTCTACTATTGTCAAAATAGCTGTTAAATCTTTTTCTTTTTTATAATAATCAAATAAAACAGTTAATACTTCTTCATCAGATTTATCTAATTCTATTATTTTTTCATAATATTTTATTGCTTCTTCTTCTTCGTATAATGATTCTTCAAGTAGTCTTGCTAATTTTTTATAAATATTAATTATCTGTTTTTCTTCTGTTGTAAATGAGAGTAGTTTTATATATAAATCTCTAAGTTTTTCATATTCTGCTTGCTCTTGATATAGTTCTTCTAATTTATAAAGAGAATTTAAATGATTTGGGTTTTTATCGAGAATTGCTGTAAAGTATTTTTCTGCTTGTTCTAGTTCTCCTAGGTATTTAAATGTTACTTCTCCTAGTCTATAATAAAATTCTAATGCCTTTGATTTCATTTCTTCAGGTTCAAATCCAAAGTTTTTTATTTTTGATAAGAAGTTTTTGTATATTTTAATAAGTATGTCAAAATCATTGGCAAGTTCAGCATATTCTATGCTTTTGTTTAATGTTTCTTCATCTCCTTTAGATTCAAAAATCAGATTTTCATATTTTTCAAATCCGGTATCATACTCTGCAACATCAAACAAAAAGCTAACTTCATTTTGCATTAATTCTAGTTTTTTATTATATTCCAAGCCATTTAAGTTTATAATAGATTCAAATATAGCACTAACGCTTTCGTATTCCATATTTTCTATTAGAATAGGTTTTAATACTTCAAGCATTTTTAACTTTAAATCAATATTTTCAAGCTTTAGATAATTGTTTAATTTTAAGAGCATACTAACTACTCTCATATTAGAGCTTTCCCATTCTAATATTTCAATTAATAAATTAATCCCTTCTTCAAAATCATGAAATTTTTCGATTACGAATCTAGATAACTCAATTTTTATGTTTGTTTGTTCTTCTGCATCTTCTAGTATTTCTAGTTTTTTATAGTAAAATTCTTTTACTTTTTCATCATTATTATTTTCTTTATATAAATTTATAATATTATCAACTAATAATAATGAAGAGATTTCATTAAAACCATCAAGTAAAAATTTAATAGCTGTTGATGGTTTTTCTAAATCATTTTTATATATATTTGATAATTTAAGATAAAGAGCTTCTTTGTCTTCTATGTTTTCAAATGATAATTCTGAAATATAGTTTTCATATATTCCAGCTAACTTAGCATAATTTTCTTCATTTTTAAGTGTTTCTTCTATTATTTCTAAATATTTATAATCAATGGTTATTTTAAATAATTCATTATAATATTTTATTGATTCAGATGTATTATTTAATTTGCCGTCATATATTTTAGCTATTCTTTCAAGTGTTTCAATTTTATCATCTTCGTTTTTGAAGTCTAATTCTTTTTGGTAAAGAGTAATCAAATTATACCATTCTTCTTGGTATACATAGTATCCTTTTAGTGTATCAGAAACGAAAAAAAGTATTTCTTCGTTATCTAAGTAAGTTTCAAGGTATTGAATAACTGTTTCTGGCTGATACTTTGCTTTTAAAAGATAGTAAAACATTTTTGAACCTTTCTCGTACTGAGCACTGTGTTCAATATATAATTTACCTAATTTAAAAATTATTTCAATTGCTCCTTTTTTATCTCCTAAATCTTTCAGTAAATCTAATTGTTCTTCAAGTATTTCAGTTAATCTATCTTTATTCCCTTGATTTAGATATACTTTTTCTAGATTATTTAATACTTTTCTTCTGTTTTCTGTAATATCAAGTATTTGTTCGTATAATTCACCAGCTCTTTCTAGATTATCTAAATGATCAATATAAATATCAGCTAATGCTTCTATGTACTCTGGTTGCTCATCTTCATCTATTATCTTTTCATAAAATAAAGAAAGTCTTTCATATTGTTCTAAATCATACATGAATGCAATAATTGTATCTTTATGTTCATTTTTGTTGTATTCATCTAACTCGTATAGTTTTGACAAGAAAGATAATGCTTTTTCTTTATCATTAAAATAATCTATTGATAAATCTCTTAACCTGTAGAGTGTTTCTATTTTATCTTCATCGATATTGAGCTTTAATAATAATATTTTATATAAATCTTTATTGTTATTTACATCAGAGTATAATTCATCAAGCATAAAAATTGCATCTGATTGTTCTGGCATATTTTCTACAACCCTTTCTAAGTACTTTATTGCTTCATTTCTTGATTCCATATCGTTAAAAAATAATTTTCCTAGGTCTAAATTAACGATGTTAGATAATTCATCTGATTCAATTGTATCAACAATACTTTTTAATATTGGAAGAGCTTTTTCTTCTACTCCCATTGTTTCATAATATTCTTTAAATTTATTATAAATATTTTCTGTTGGAGCTAGTTGGAAACCTTTTGCAAAATAAGGAAATGCTTTTTCTGGGTCTCCCTCTCTTTCGGTATATATTTCTCCTACTTTTACACATAAATCTGCTTGTTCAAGTTTATCAGAACTATTTTTTATCTTTATTTGATTTAATTTTATCCAATATTCAATATTATTTTCTGAATCAAGCAATGAGTCCAAGTATTCATAGATTTCATTTGCTAGATGTGCATCTTTTATAAATAGGAGTAATTCCTTTATCGTTGTTTCATGATTTGGATCAATCTCTAATACTTCTTTTAACTTTTCAAATGCAGTATCATAATCATTAAATTTTTCAGAATAAATTTTGGCTATTTCAAGATTAATGTCTATTACTTCCTCTTCTGATGTTACAAAATCTTTATATGTTTCTAAAAATACTTTCAAATCTTCAAATCTATTTTCTAGTTTATATAATTCTCTTAATCTTGATGTTATGCCAATGTTTTCATAATAGCCATACTTTTCAAGAATTAATTTATATTCATCTATTGCTTTAGGATAATTAACTAGTTTTTCATCATAAATTAAAGCTTTCTTTTTATCATAAGTTTCAATATCATCAACATAATTACTTAATTTTTCAATTATTTCAATTAATGCAGGCCAATTATTTAATTCTTCATACAATCTTTCAACTTCAAAATAGTGTTCAATATTTTCGGAATCAATATCTATAATTTTTTGATAAATATTAACAGCCTCATCTAGTTTAAATAGTTGATTTTCATATATTGTGGCAATTTCTTTATATATATTGATTTTGGAATCAATCTCTTCAACAAAATTAATTTGTTTTAAATATGTATTTACCAATTCTTGATAATTTTCTTGTTCATTTAAAATTTCTATTAATAAGTTAAAAGCTTCTTCATAATATTCAACTGCGATATTAGAGTAATCTAACAAGTATTTAAGAGCTTTTTCTTGTTCATTTAGTATTGAATATGAAATAGTTCCTATTTTATAGGCATAAAGAGACTTTTGCTCAGAATTATCATATAGTGAGATAAGTAGATTTACTAGTTTTTCATGTTGATCTAGCATTTGAGAATAGTATTCTATCTTTTCAAGATATTCTGATGATTGTTGTAGTTTATATGCTTCTACTAATGTATCTAGCAATAAATCTTCTTCTCCAGTTAACATATTTTCAAAAAGATTTATCTTGTTATTTAAAATATTTAATTGTTCTTCACCCGTAAGGCTACTTTTTTGTTCAAGAATAGAATTGTATATATTAAGTAATTTCTCCCAATTTTCTATTTTTTCAATAATTGGAATTACTGCCATCAATATTTGGGTGTCTTTATTTTTTTTATTAATAATAAAATCTAGTAAATCTAATGATTCAGGATGGTCAATGTCTATTGATAATGCTTGATCTATAAAGTTTATTGAGTTTATGTAGTCATCTTTTCTAATATATAAGGTGGCAATCTTATAGTTAAACATAAGTTGGTTTTCTTCATCAACTTTTTGTGCAACGATTTTGTAAACATCTATTAAAGGATAAATTTGAGATGTTATAATAGATAAGGTTTCAAAATATTTAAGATGTTGAATGTTAAACTCTTCATCTCTAATAACTTTTTTTAATTCTTCTAAAGCTTTTTCTGGTTCATCTAACATTTCATCGTAAATTAAAGCTTTTTTAAGATTGTATTTATTTGAAATTTCATTAAGTTGATTTGCCTCTATAAATTTCTCGTATATTTCAATTAGTTCCATCCAGTTTTCAGATGTAGTGTAATCTACTTCCAAAGTTTTAAATAAATTTTCATTTGTAGGGTTTTCTAAAAAACTATCCTTTAATTCTATCATAAAATACCTCAAAATAGAGAACAACAGTCAGATAATATCATAATATTTAAATGTTTGTAAAGTTATAGTAAGTTTTTTGTATAAAATTGATAGCTCTTTGATGAAATTTTGCTAAATTTAAACTCAAAAACCTTGACTATATCCTACTAATAAGATATACTTTAACTAGTTTTTATATTGGAGCTCATGAAAATACTAATACTAGTGCTTATCTCTACCTTTTTACTATCAATAAGTAATTACCAAGAAGGAACTGTATTATGTATTTCAAAAGATGGAATTGAACTTGAAAAACCTTTACAAATTTGTGACCATCATTATGTAGATAAAGATACTATTAAAGATAATTACTGTAATGACCATGAGATTTCTTTTGTAAAAACAAATCAAATAAATTATAAATTAAAATTTATAAACAAAACAATCAGAATTATAGAAAAGATAGATTTTACTTCTAATTATAGATATCAAATTTCACTGAAAAATGAACTAAGAAAAAAACTCAATTATAATAAAATAATACTATACTACCAAATACTAGAACAAATCAAAACAACTGTAATACTTACATAAAAATTTAATAAAGAGGTTCTGTCGTAGTGCTACGATGCCCTAAATATATTTATTAAATTTTTATGGAGAAATATATGAAAATAATTATGATACTATTATCATTTGGAGTATTTGCAAATACCTTAACTCTAGATAATGCAATATCACTTGCAATGAAAAATAATCCAGATTTAAAGCTAATCAAAAAAGATGTTCAAATTAAGAAAAATTCCGGAATTGTAAATTCGCAATATCCAAATCCTGAAATTGAAATTGAAACTTCTGATTTTTTAGGAACAGGAGGCTATTCTGGTTTTAGAAATAGCGAACTCAGCTTATCAATTTCACAAGAAATTGTGCTTAATGGTAAAAATAACAAATTAATAGACTTAGCTGATTTAGAAACAAAGACTATATATTTGGAGTTAAAAAAACAAAAAATAAACCTAGAATATAAAATTAAAAATATCTTTTTAGAATTACTAACTCTCAAAAAACAGCAAATTTTACTAAGCAAAAATAAAGAAATATCAAAAAATATTCTTAAAACAGTTGAAAATATTAAAAATAGTGGAGAAACATCCCAATTAGAAGTAATAAAAGCTCAAATTGATGAAAAAAATTCTATTATCGCTCTCAAAACAAACAAACATAAAATTAACTCATTAAAAAAGTTACTCATGATTGTAATTGGTGATAAAAATTTAAAATTTGATAATATTGCTGGAGAATTAGAAACAAATCTAAAAATAAATAATAAAAATAAAGTTGAGAATATTGATATTAAAATAAAAGAATCTGCATATCATTCAAGTTTACAACTTTTAAAACTAGAAGAAGCTAATTCTATACCTAATTTAACTCTTAAACTTGGGGCAAATAGATATCAGGAATTTGAAGATTATTCATTTACATTTGCTATATCAATGCCAATTCCATTATTTAATTCTAATAAGGCCAAAATAAGAGAAAGTAGATTCAAAATAGATAAAAACAAACTTGAAATTACTTCTGTAAAGTTAAAATTAAATGAAAAAATTGATATATTTACTAATGAGTTGAAAAGATTAAAAGAAGAGCTAATTAATTTAAAGAACTATACAATTCCAATGGCCAAAGAATCTCTGGAAATTGCAAGAGAAGGATATAAGGAAGGGGAATTTAAATACCTTGATTTATTAGATGCCAAAAAAACTTTTATCAGCATTGAAGAAGAGTATATCAATAAATTAAGCAGATT
>Ga0256842_1000761_pt1 | contig 28044 bp, 19 predicted proteins | sample 4559240metaG_FD_185973 | JGI IMG/M metagenome (GOLD analysis project Ga0256842, IMG submission 185973) | Hydrothermal vent microbial communities from Guaymas Basin, Mexico - 4559-240 | ecosystem: Environmental > Aquatic > Marine > Hydrothermal vents | place: Mexico: Guaymas Basin | collected... | reverse complement strand
CTTTGGAGCATTTACTATTGTCATTGTTAGAAAGTAAAGATGATGTTTCTAATCTACTTAAAGATGCTGGTTTGACAGCAAAATTGCTAGAGAAATCGATTGATGATTTAAGAAAAGGAGAGAATGCAAATTCGGCTTCTGCAGAAGACCGTTATCAAGCCATAGAAAAATATGCACAAAATTTTAACGCACTAGCCGAGCAGGGTAAACTTGACCCTGTTATTGGGAGAGACGAAGAAATTCGTAGAATTTTACAAATACTATCTCGTAGGACAAAGAATAATCCTATCTTAATTGGAGAGCCAGGAGTCGGAAAAACAGCTATTGCAGAAGGAATTGCACATCGAATTATTGCGGGCGATGTGCCCGATAATCTAAAAGATAAAACAATCTACGCTTTAGATATGGGTGCTTTAATTGCCGGTGCAAAATATAAAGGTGAGTTCGAAGAGCGCTTGAAATCTGTTGTCAAAGAAGTGATAGCTTCTAATGGAAATATTATTTTGTTTATTGACGAAATACACACATTAGTTGGTGCAGGAAAAGGTGAAGGAGCTATGGATGCGGCAAACATATTAAAACCCGCATTGGCCCGTGGCGAACTCAAAGCAGTTGGTGCAACAACTTTAGATGAGTATCAAAAATATTTTGAAAAAGATAAAGCTCTCGAGCGACGATTTCAGCAAGTAAAAGTAGATGAGCCAGATATTGCTAGTTCGGTTTCTATTTTGAGAGGAATTAAAGAAAAATACGAATCGCATCATAAAGTTAGAATTACTGACGATGCTATTATTGCTGCTGTTGAGCTATCCGATAGATATATTACAGATCGTTTTTTACCTGATAAAGCTATTGATTTGATAGACGAGGCTTCGGCAAAACTTCGTTTAGAAATAAATTCGGTGCCTGAAGAATTAGACGAATTAAATCGTAAAATTCAGCAATTAGAAATTGAAAGAGAAGCCATAAAACGTGAAAAAAATAAAGCAAGAATTAAATTTTTAACAGAACAAATAGAAAATCTAGGCGAAGAAGCACAGTCGATTAGAGCAAAGTGGGAACAAGAAAAAAAGATTGTAGATTCTATTCAGAAAGCTAAAAATGATATAGAAGAATATAAATATCAGGCTGAACAAGCCGAACGAAATGGAGACTATCAAAAAGTTGCTGAGTTGCGCTATGGTAAAATAAAAGGAAGCGAGAAAGATATTGAAGAATTGAGTCAGAAATTGATAGAAACACAAGGTGATTCGGCTTTAATAGAAGAAGAAGTGCGGTATGAAGATATTGCTGATGTCGTTTCTCGATGGACAGGAATTCCTGTAAGTAAAATGATTCAGACAGAGAAGGAGAAATTGCTGAAATTAGAAGATGAACTGCATCAAAGAGTTGTAGGTCAGGATATTGCAATACAAGCTGTTGCCGATGCTGTTCGAAGGAGTAGAGCAGGAATGGGAGATGAGCGTAAACCAATAGGGTCATTCTTGTTTTTAGGAACTACAGGGGTTGGTAAAACGGAATTAGCAAAAGCTCTAGCTGAATTTTTGTTCGACGATGAAAATATGATGACACGTATAGATATGTCGGAATATCAGGAACGCCATGCAGTGTCGCGTTTGATTGGGGCACCTCCTGGATATGTTGGTTACGATGAGGGTGGACAATTAACCGAAGCCGTTAGAAGAAAGCCATATTCGGTAATTCTGCTAGATGAAATAGAGAAAGCGCATCCCGATGTTTTTAATATTCTTTTGCAAGTTTTAGACGATGGTCGTTTGACTGATAACAAAGGGCGTTTAGTCAATTTTAAAAATACGATTATTATTATGACTTCAAATGTTGGATCAGGAATAATTCAGGATGAATTGGCTACAGAGACTTCTTTAGAAGATAAGAATCATTTAGAAATGGTTCGGAATAAGGTTTTCAATTTATTGAAACAATCTCTTCGTCCAGAGTTCCTGAATCGGATTGACGAACAAATTATGTTTGCTCCTTTATTAAAAAGTCAGATTAAGCAGATTGTAAGTTTACAATTCGATTTGCTCAAAAAGAAACTTTTGTCGAAAGGTATTGGTGTTGAGATAAGCGAAAAAGCGATCTCAGAATTAGCAAATATCGGTTTCGACCCTCAGTACGGTGCAAGACCTGTAAAAAGAGCTATTCAGACCTATATTTTGAATGCTTTATCGAAAGATATTATTGCAGGAAAAGTTAATAATGAAGATTCGATACAAATAGATTATCAAGACGGTGCATTTGTTTTCTCAAATTAGAGTCTAAAAAATGAACTAATAATTATTGCGGATTAACGTGGAGTGCTAGGAATAACTAGCCTTACTCCTGTTGATCCGCTTTTTTGTATCAACTGTTATTTTTATCGTAATTGAAATTTTGTTGCTTTTGACATATTGTTCTACATTTGGCAAGAGCATCCTAACAATAATTAGAAAAATAATTTATTTAAATGAGCCAAAATATTTTATACATTTCGTACGATGGTTTGACCGATACTTTGGGGCAGTCTCAGATTCTTCCTTATGTAGCTGGATTATCTAAAAAAGGGTATCGATTTACGATTCTTTCGGTCGAAAAAAGAGAAAGATACGAGATTTATAAGAGTACTATCAATAAAATATGTAAGGATAATAATATCGACTGGCAATTTATTTTTTATACCAAGAATCCACCCATAATTTCTTCAGTTTATGATATTCAGAAAATGAAGAGAAAAGCAAAATTATTACATCAGGAAAAGCAATTTTTGTTGGTTCATAGTCGCTCGTATATGGGTTCTATTGTTGCACTTTATCTGAAAGAGAAATTTAACATTAATTTTATTTTCGATATGCGAGGGTTTTATCCCGACGAGCGAGTCGATGGAAAAACTTGGGATTTAAGCAAGTGGCATTATCAACAAGTTTATCAATATTTTAAGAAAAAAGAGAAACAATTTTTAACTCGTGCCGATGCTGTAATTTCATTGACCCATGCAGGGAAAAACATTATGGAACAGGATTGGAAAGTTCATTTACCCATAAATGTGATTCCATGTGCCACCGATATAGAATTATTTAAACCCATACAGGTTAAGCAGAAGACAGAACTAACAGTTGGTTATTTAGGATCTTTAGGAACTTGGTATATGTTGCCCGAGATGTTGGCTCTTTACCAAATTGTTTTACAAAAATATTCGAAAGCACATTTCTTAATACTTACCCCAGACTTACCAGAACAGGTTTATTCTGAAGCTCGTAAGCAGAATATTTCGACTGAAAATATTCAAGTAAGGTTTGCAACAAGAGAAGAGTTACCAAATTTACTTTCGACTTTCGATATAGGACTGTTTTTTATTAGTCCAAGTTTTTCTAAACAAGCTAGTTCGCCAGTAAAACAAGGAGAGTTGATGAGCATGGGTATTCCTGTGATAACTAATTCGGGAGTCGGAGATACCGACGAGATTATTAATAAGTATAAAAGTGGTGTGTTGATAAAAGAGTTTACCAAAAGTGAATATGAAAAGGTCGTTTCAGAAATTCCTAAAATGTTGCTTTGGGATAAAGCTAAGTTACGAGAGGGCGCTATCGATTATTTTTCTCTACAAAAAGGAATTGAGAATTACGCCAAAATATATGCAAGTCTACTCGCTTAATAGTTGGTTTCTACGTTTAATATCTAGACTTTTAAATTCAGAAAAAGTATATCCTGTTTCTTTTTTAAATTGATTTGATAAATGTTGCACCGAGCTATAATCCATCATATACGCAATTTCAGACAATGTATAATCCTCATACTCAGTTAATTGAATAATTTTGTTGATTTTGCATTTAATAATATGTTTCTCTAAAGTAATGGGTTCGTATTTAGAAAATAATTTAGAAATACTTGGATACGACATTCCTATTTTTTCGATTAAGTATTCTGATTTCTGAATAATAGAATTTTGATTGGATTGTAATTGGATGAGCTCGTAAACAGCCTGTTTAATAGCGTCTACTTTTATTAGGTTTTTATCATTAATGATGGTAAAACCAGCTTCTTGAATTATCTTTTTTGCATCAAAACGACTTTCCGAAAGGATACTGACAAACCCGTTTCCTATTTGTTTAACTACAATATTCTTTTTTGTTAGGCAGTGTTGAAGCCATTTCTTACAGCAATTATGATTAAAATTCTGAAGATAATATGTGCTAGTTTGTTTTTGCAATTTTTTACGAATTGTTATTTAAACAAAATTACAAAAAAATGTCGGAAAGGACTTCCGACATTTTACCGCAATTGAATGGAATCATTTATTTTTATGAATAACATATATTAAATGAGACTTCAAACATATAAGTAATTGTTTTGTAAATCGTGAAAAAGAAGGTGATAGTTGTTAAATAATAGATAAGTGGTTGGTTTCGGTTTATATATGGTATAGTGTAAATGATAAAAATACCTATCCGTTATCTTTTATTTAGAAAGAGCCAATTTAGCTTTAAAATGTGGAGAATCTCCCCATTGTCCATAGCCAATTTCATCACCACTGATGGTTATTCGAGCCTCTAGACAAGTTTTGCAATCTTCTGCTTCCTCATCGGTACACGGTTTATTTTCATATAGACTATAATCGTCTCGATAACTCCCTGGCGTAATGTTAGGCATAATGATATTAGCCCCAATTTTTATCGCTTTTTCTCTACCAATTGGATCTATAGCTTGTAGAGCTGTTGCTGCCGCAATATTTATATCTTTCATCAATATTCGTAGAATAGCAATCATTTTTAGACTTAAATCAAAACGCTCCTCAATAGGCCATAATTCATCTTTGTACTGATATAATGGAGTATCGGCATGTGCAATAAATGGCCCCATCCCACACATATCAATATCTAATTCTTTCATAAATAATAAATCATCTGCCAAATCTTCTATAGTTTGAAAAGGAAGACCAATCATTACACCAGTTCCTGTTTGGTAACCGGCTTTTTGTAAGTTTTTTAGCGCTTTAATACGAGTTTCGTAGGAGTGTAAACTATCGTTGGGATGGAGTTTTTGGTATAATTCGGGATTCGATGTTTCTATTCGTAATAAAAAACGATGAGCACCTGCGTCGAACCAAGTTTTATAAGTTTCGTAAGTTTGCTCTCCTAAAGAAATTGTTATTCCTAATTCATGGTTAGATAAGGATTTAATTTTTTTTAAGAGTTTTGTTATTCTGTTGATATGTTTTTTGTTGAATAATTCGCCAGCTTGCAAAACTACAGATCCATATTTCTCTTTGTATGCAAATTCGGCAGCTTTTAGAATTTCTTCATCTTTGAGCTGATATCGATGAGTATTATTATTTGATTTTCTAATTCCGCAATAATAACAATCTTTGGCACAGATGTTCGAGAATTCAACTAAACCCCTGTAATAAGTGTAATTACCAATAAATTTTTTTTTAATATCATGGGCACATTTAAAAAGAAGTCGTCTGTCTTGGCCTTTGCTCTTTAGAAGAGCTACAATATCTTCTTTCGAAAGGATTTCTTGTGCTAGAATATTAGAAATAGTTTTGTCCACTTTGTTATATCTTATTTAGCAAAAATACGATAGTCGAACTTATTAGTTTATGATAATACTCAGTCTTACAAAGTATTATTTTTTGGGGATAATTATTTCTCCGTTAAGTTTTAAGACCGTATGACTATTTTTAGGGTCGTTAGTAATTACAGTTAACGATTTGACTTGACGACCTCTTCTGCGCCGAGTATTAAATTGAGCTGTAATAAAACCGTTCTCTCCTTTTGCAATTGCAGTGTTGGTTTTGCCAACAACATTGCAGCCTCAACAGCCTTTAGCATACAAAATTTTCAAGTCATGTTTTCCGAAGTTTTCGACCTTAAAACTATGTTTAACCACTGTTCCTTGTACTACTTTGCCAAAGTTGTAGTTGATAGTATCGAACTTTACTATAGGGGCTTGTTTTAGTTCTTTTTTAGATAAATGACTAAAATCTACATCAATAAAAGTTCTGAAGGTAATAAAATCGGTGCGTGGGTTACGGTATTTTTCTTGTCCTTTAATATAAATGGGAATGCGTTTATAATCTTTACCCCATTTTGTCTCATTTTTTGCAGTAACATTTTTATTTGCGTAATAAGTAGCTTTAATAATTCCTTTTTGTTTAGGTAATAATGCTCCAGGTTTTGTTTCTAAACTGATATATTTGGGGACATTTTTAAAGACAACTTCAATAGTATCGCTTGAGGTATTAATAATATTTATTTCAAAAGATTTGCTTTCGTTTTGCTTGATACTTTTGATATTGAAATAAGATTTATCCATTTTTAGAATACCCTTCGCAATTTGTTGATGATAACGAATGGGTTTTGTATTATTCTGAGAATAGCTAAATACACTGGATAGACTTATTAAAAATAGTAATATGAATTTCATTTTGTGACAATTTGATGATGTTAATTCTTGGAATGTTATTAAAAAGCAAATATATCAATTTTGAGTTTATTATGCCTCAATTTCAAATTATTTAGAAATTGCCAATTTGGATTATTCGTAATATCTTTTGTTCCTTAAATATCGATTTTAAAAATGAAGTTCTGATTATATCTTCTTTCATTAATCGACAAGAAAATGAACGTTAATAATTTAAAAAAATAATTATATAAAAAAAGTAAAACATAACGATATAAATTCCGTAAAAATCACTTATCTTAGTTTAATCAATAATAAAGATACGTTTTTTGATCAAGTCAATTTATATAATATTTCTTTTTATTCTGATTTCTTCCTTCTCTTTTTCGCAAAACGATGGAGATCAGAAGGCCTTATATAACAAGTCATTGCAAGCTTTCGATGCCGAAGATTTTAAAAGTGCATTACCATTATTATTAAAATACGATTCATTATATCCTGATAATTATGAAGTAATCTATAGGATTGGTGCTTGTTATTTGAATACGGAATTTGACAAAATAACAGCAATTTCGTATTTAGAAAGGGCTATGAAGGAGGAAAAGGACGCTTATCCTGCAGCTGCCATAAAAGATTTAGCCGAGATTTATCATTTAAATTATCAATTCGATAAATCTGAAAAAATGTATGCTCGATATATTGAGCTGAGACCTAAGAAAAAGGAGGCGGTTGACGCCGCTCTTAATGAAATTAAGAATGCTCGAAAATTAATAAAAGATTCGTTGTATTATAAAATAGAGAATGTTGGGAGACCCGTTAATACGATGCATTCCGAGATTATTCCGTATGTTTCTGCCGATGAGTCTATTTTGTACTATCAAGAAAGGGAAGATAGAAATATATATTTGGCGAATTACAAATACGACAAATGGTTTCGGAAAGTAAAATTAGATATCCCTAATTTGAATAATTACCAGATTGTAAAGTTTGCGGGGATATCTCATGATGGCGAACAAATATTCATCCAATTAGGAGATTCGAGTAATACTGATATTTATTATGGGAAGAATTTTCTAAAGACCTGTAATCAACTTATCCCCTTCAACTCGAATATTAATTCCCCTTATCAAGAAAGTACATTAAGTATAGTTCCAGATAATAATACACTCTATTTTTCTAGTAATAGACCTGGTGGTTTTGGTGGTTTTGATATTTATAAATGCGAAAAAGACGAACAGGGAGAGTGGGGTCCTGCTATTAACCTGGGTCCCGTAATCAATTCTTCCAAAGACGAAATTTCTCCTTTTATTCATCCAAACAAGAAGAAACTTTTTTTTAGTTCAAATGGTCACCAAACTATGGGTGGGTACGATATTTTTGAGGCAACTAATAATAATGGAGTATGGGGGAAAGTTAAAAATATTGGATATCCTATAAATACAACATACGACGATATGAGTTATTCGATGACGGCTAAAGGAGATGCTGCATATTTTTCATCGACAAGGAATAATAAGACTCGTCACTTTGATATTTACAAAGTATACCTTAAAGAAAATATTCCATTAACATTAGTGAAAGGAAGAATATTGGCAGGAAATCCTCCGAAACCTGTAAAAACAGAGATTCAAGTTATCGATAAGTTAACCCAGAAACCCTTAAAATATATTTATAATCCTAATCCTAAAACAGGTAACTATTTATTAGTTTTCCCTCCCGGTAAAGATTACGATATGGTTATTAAAGCAGATGGATATAAACCTTATATTATTAATATTTATCTTCCTAATCAGAGTTATTTTTACGAAAACTTTCAAGAAATATTCTTACAACCAATTATTGTAAATTCTTTGGGAGAAACTGTTGGAGAGGAAATCAAAATCAAAAATACTTTTTATGATGTTACTAAAAATCCACTGACTCTTCAAGTAGATTCTGCTCAAGAACATAAGTACGACAAGCTTCTGGGTATTATTAATGAATTGATAGAACAAACAGATACTCTTGGATTAAATCATATTAATAATTATAGTGAGGATATCGAAAAAGAAGGGATTAACAAGGATAGTATAGAACAATCTAAGGATTATGATAAATTGTTCTCATTGGTTGAAGAAGCGATTGAAACAACAGACTCCACTACCTTAAAGATTCTAGATGAGAATGCCATTCCTAATTATTCTTTTGAAAATCGATATTTCTACAGTAAAGATTCAAATAATGATGAGTTTAACAAGATTGTTGTAAATTCTGATACCGTTTTTGCAATAAAATTATCCGATAAGAAGAATAATAAAAGAATAGACACATCTATAGTTAATGAAAAAAGGTTAACAAAGTTTGACGTTAAACATATTACAGAGTGTAGTGTTTATTTTGATAAAAATAAATCGGAAATAAAAAAGAAGTACAAGACTAGGCTGACAGAAATTGCTCAATTATTATTGAATAATCCGAATCTTTATGTCGAAATTACAGGGAAAGCTAACCAAGAGGAAGACAGTCAAATGGCTGTGTCTAGGGCAATAGAATTGAGATCTTATTTAGTAAACAAAAATCTCCCGATAGAAAAAACAAAAACAAAAGCTATTTTTAATACAGAACCTAAAAGTAAAAAAGATCAGCGAGTTGATGTTAGAATTTTTGAATCTAATAGTCCAATATATAAAGCTGGAGAATTTAGTTCAGCCGTAAAGCTAGAAGAAACAGCTAATTCATCTTCTACTTTAAGAATTGCAAGCGGTACGGAATATAAAGTACAAATAGCCGCTGGTGCTGTACATTTATTTCCTGGCGATAAATTTTTTAAGGGCGAGGAGGTAACTTTTTATATGCATCATCATTTGTATAAATACGTAATTGGTTCGTTCGACACATTTAGAAAAGCAAATAAAGAACGCAAGAGGTTAATTAGAAAAGGTTTTCGGGGAGCATTCATTGTGAAATTTAAAGACGGAAAAAGACTTGATTAAGGCGGTTTTAAAATATGGTCTAATAATATTAATTTTATTTTCTGTAAAGGTAAGAGCTCAGCAGTATACAGAATATGACTTGAAAGCCGCGTATATTTATAATTTTTCGAAGTTTGTAACTTGGCCCCCAAATACATTTAGAAATCAAACAAGTAAATTCAAGATTGTAATACTAGGGGAATCGCCTATAACTTCAATTCTTAATAAGGCTTTAAAAAACAGGAAAATAATGGGTAGAGAAATCTCTATCCAAGTAATTTACCAAGTAGATGATTTAAAAGATGCTCAGATTTTATTTGTTTCGAAAGAAATGCAAAATAATCTGCAATCAATTTCTGATATCTGTTTAAACCAACCTATACTTCTCATTGGAGATGTTATTGAAGGCTTTTGCCAAGCAGGAGGTGTGATTAATTTCACAGAGAAATCATCAAAATATAGATTCGAGATTAACAATCAAGTTGCTCAAAGTTCACATTTAAAGATAAGTTCAAAATTATTAGCATTAGCAAGAATTGTAAGTAGTGAAGAAATTAAATTTTAGATATCATTCTATTCGGTTGAAACTGATATTTATGATGCTGTTTACCAGTATTGTAACCTTATCGGTTGCGTTTGTTATCTTTTCGTATTACGATTCATCAGATTTTATGAACAGAAAAATAGATCGCCTGTCTATTCTTGCAGAATCGATCTCTCTAAACTTAACAGCATCAGTATCTTTTAATGATAAATATTCTGCTAACGAAGTTATTAATACCCTTAAGGTAGACAAAAATATTACTCAAGCAGGATTGTTTTTGCCTAACGATTCCGTTTTTACACAAGTTCGTTTAGACGACCAAGAGCTTATTAAAGATCTTAAATTATTGAGCAAAGATACTTCGTATATGTACAGAAGTAATCGCTTAATAGTTGTTAAACCTATTTATGATGAGGTTGAGACCAGTAAGCTTATTGGAAAATTTTATCTAATAACAGATACTTCAGATATTAACGAGAGGTTGATTCAGTTTATTTTTCTTTTGTTATTTATCACATTTGCTTCTAGTATTATGGCTTACTTTATAGCCGCATTCTTGCAGAAAATAGTCTCTAGTCCCTTAATTAGGCTTACCGATACTATGAAAGAGATTACAGATTCAAGACAATATAATCATAGAATAACAGAAAAACGACACGATGAGATAGGAACTTTAATGGAGAGTTTTAACAATTTATTAAGTCAAATACATAATACTAACAAAGCTTTAGTTCTAGCAAAAGAAAATGCAGAAAACTCTGCGAAAATAAAAGAAGAATTCTTGGCAAATATGAGTCATGAGATTAGAACTCCAATGAATGGAATTATTGGAATGAAAGATCTTCTGGAGAAAACGAAACTTGACGAAGAGCAGCAATCCTTATTAAATAATATTAATATCTCAGCAGAAAACTTATTGGTTATTATTAATGATATTTTAGATTATTCGAAAATAGAAGCTGGAAAGATGAGTATAGAATCAGTTCGTTTTGATTTACATAAAGTATTTATTAATTTGAACGAGATTTTTAAAGATAAAGCCGAAGAGTTGGATTTACAGTTACTGTTTGAGATAGATAAAAATGTACCTAATTATGTGATTGGAGATAAGGTTCGGTTGAGCCAAATATTAATAAACCTAATTGGTAATGCTATAAAGTTTACAAAGGAAGGAAGTATCAAGGTCCTAGCTTATCTCGAAAAAGAAAATAACCATACTAACAGCATTGGTTTTGAGGTGATTGATACAGGAATAGGAATTCCTTCTGAAAAGATAAACACTATTTTCCAAAGTTTTAATCAAGCAAAAGCGAGTACGACTCGAGAATACGGAGGAACAGGATTAGGGTTAACTATATCCAAACAACTAGTAGAATTACAAGGAGGATCTATAAATGTGAAAAGTAAGGAAGGGGAAGGTAGCCGTTTTCTATTTAATATTATTTTTAAGAAAGCAGAAACTCAGAAACATTTAAAAGAAACAAAAAAAGATGATAAGGATATTAAATATTCTTATAATAGGGAAATTAAGATATTGGTTGCCGAAGACAATAAGATTAATCAAATATTAATTAGAAAAGTATTAGAAAAAAATAATTTTAATGCTACAATTGCTGAAGATGGCTCCATTGCAATAAAGAAATTAGAAGAGAATACTTATGATATATTATTATTAGATTTGCATATGCCAGTATTAGATGGATATGAAACAGCCAAACAAATTAGAGCTTCTGATACTTCTTACACCAATATTCCTATCATTGCTCTTACGGCTGCGGCCATTGTAGACGAGCAAAAGAAGTGTATGGATTTAGGTATGAATGAATACATTACAAAGCCTTTTAAACAAAAAGAATTATTTGAAACAATAGATAAATATATAATAGAATGACAGAATTAGATTTAACTTACCTAGAATCGGTAACCGATGGAGACAATGAACTAATACAAGATTTATTGGAGATTTTTTTTAGTCAAGTGCCTGAATATAACGAAGAATTTAAGGTAGCTTTTGAAAATAAGGATTCAGAAACATTAGGTAGAATAGCTCATAAAGCAAAATCATCAATTGCAATAATGGGTCTTAATGATTTAGCTACTCAACTCAGTAAATTTGAGGCAGAAGCTGGAGCTGGAGTATTTTCTGAAAATTATATGGAATATATTAAATTGTTCGAGACAGAGTGTAACGATGCTATTAGATTGCTTAAAGAAAAATTTGATTTATAAAATAAGAAGTATCTATTCATTAGCAATATTTTTGACGGCTTTAAATAAATCGGAAGCAAATACAAAGTTATTTAGCTCGGGGTTTTTTGTGTTAAAAATCTTGTCTTTGTTTCCTTCCCACCATTTTTGTCCTTTATAAACATACATAATATTTTCTCCTATTTCCATTACAGAGTTCATGTCATGTGTAATGACCATAGTTGTAATATCTAATTCTTTAGTAAGATTTTGAATTAATTTATCAATTACAATTGCAGTTATGGGGTCTAGACCAGAGTTAGGTTCGTCACAAAATAAGTATTTCGGATTTAAAGCAATTGCTCTGGCTATAGCTACTCGTTTTTGCATACCTCCAGAAATTTCCGAAGGGAATAGTTGATTTGCATTTTCAATATTTACATGGCTCAGACAGAAATCAACACGTTTTTGTTTTTCTAGCTTGGTCATTTTAGTAAACATATCTAGAGGATAACGAACATTTTCTTCTACTGTTGACGAGTTAAATAATGCACCACCTTGAAATACCATTCCAATTTCTTGACGAAGTGCCTTTAGTTCCTTAGATTTCATTTTGGTAGTATCACGACCATTGTATAAAATGGCACCACTATCTACCTGATGGAGTCCAACAACAGATTTTAAAAATACAGATTTTCCTGAACCAGATTGGCCAATAACTAAATTGCACATTCCTTTCTTGATAGTGTAACTTATATCATTTAGGACTTTGTTTTCTCCAAAGGTTTTTGATATATTTTTGACCTCAATCATTTATGTTAGCATTAATTGTGTGATAAATAAATTGGCAATCAGTATTAGAATAATGCTATAAATAACTCCTTGAGTACCAGCTTTACCAACTTCTAGAGAACCACCTTTAGCATGGAACCCATGGTAAGAGGATACCATGGTAATAATCATGGCAAAGATTACTGATTTGATGAGTGAGTAAAAAACACGATAAGCAGAAAAGTCCAATTGTAAACCCGCTAAATAATCCTGAACACTCAAGTTGTCGATAGTTATTGTTGAAGCGAGACCTCCTAGAATACCAATGGTCATAGCAATAATTACAAGAAAAGGCATCATAATCATCATGCCAATAATTTTAGGAAGAATGATATGGCCAGCAGAATTAACGCCCATAATTTCCATAGCGTCTAATTGTTCAGTAATACGCATTGTTCCTATCTCCGATGCGATATTAGAACCAATAATTCCTGCTAAGATAACCGCTGTAACAGTGCTGGAAAATTCTAAAATAATAGAATCGCGAGTAGCAAAGCCGATAATTGTTTTTGACACAAATGGATTTTCGAGATTTAGAGCTGTTTGTATTGTTACTACGGCACCCATAAAAAACATAATAATCATGATAATAAGAATAGAACCCACTCCTAATTTATCCATCTCTCGTAGAATGTCTTTAAGTAAGATTCTGAACTTTTCAGGTTTTGCAAAAACTTTTCGTTGAAGCAATCCAAAACGTCCTATGTGGTATAATATTCTCATTTTAAGAAATGTATTATTCTTCTAAGAAATTCTTCCTTTCAGATTATTTAAGAAACTTAATAGTAATTCTTTTTTCTTGTCCTTCACTTTAATAGAAGAAAGATTATCTAGAGCTTTTTGATAGTAAGATAATATTTTTTCTTCAGTTAATACGTCAATTTTTAAGTCTTTATATATTTGGGTCACCTTCATGATTTTTTCTGTTTCTTTCATTTCCCCATTAATAATAGGGTTGATGATAGAAGGTGCTTTTTTAATGGCATTAATTAATAGAAATGTTTTTTTATTTTCAGAAATATCGCCCCCAATACGTTTACCGAAAGTAGATTCGTCGCCAAAAGTATCTAGATAATCATCTTGTAATTGGAAAGCTAAGCCCATATTAATACCAAAATCATAAATATTTTTGGCATCTTCAGTATCGGCTCCACCAATTATTGCTCCTATTTTTAGTGCTGCGGCAAGTAGTACAGCTGTTTTTAGACGAATCATTTCGATGTAATCAGTTTCTTTAACTGCAGTTCGATTCTCAAAATCCATATCGTATTGCTGCCCCTCACAAACTTCCAAAGCAGTCTGGTTAAAAATTTTAAAAATGGGAGATAATAGTTCAGGGCTTAGATTTAGAAAATAATTATAAGATTCAATCATCATAGCATCTCCAGAGAGGATAGCAGTATTCTCGTTCCATTTTTTGTGAACCGTAGCTTGATTTCTTCTAACATCGGCCTTGTCCATTATGTCGTCGTGCAAGAGTGTAAAGTTGTGGAAAGTTTCCAAGCCGATTGCTGGACGTAAAGCATTATCTATTGTGTCGGTATATAAGTTAGCGGCCAATAAACAGAGTAAAGGCCTTATCCGCTTACCGCCAATCGACATGGAGTAAGCAATGGGTTCGTACAAATTAGAAGGTGTTCTACTATTGTATGTACCTTCTAATTCATTACTAATTATGCTAAATAATTGATTGATAGAATACATAACAATAGTTTATTGTAAGCTTTGTTCGAATAATCCATTCTTAATAATTATTTTAAGACCATCTTCGAGTTTTAGTAAACTACGGTTTAGAACGTTAAGCATTTTACTATTATCAGGATTACGTCTTGTCATATCACCTTCGGTTAATGCAGGAAGGTGAATGATTTTGCTTTTTGAATGGCTTAAAGAAATGATAGTTTCTGCCACTTCTTTGATAGGTATTTCAAGATTATTTCCAACATTAACGACCTGATTAATATATTTTTCTTCGTAAGCAATTTTTACAGTGGCAGCAATATTATCTTCAATATAACAAAAAGTACGGGTTTGCATACCTGTTCCGTAGAGTGTAATATCTTGATTGTTTTGGGCTGCAAGTAAGAATTTACTGATTACAAAATCTTTACTTTGGTATTCGCCATAAGTATTAAAAAATCGGAAAATAGTATAATCTAAGCCGTATTCTTGATGAAATGATTTAACAAAAGCTTCACCAACATTTTTGACAACAGCGTAGGGTAAACGGGAGTTTAATGGTGTTGTTTCTTCGTTTTGGGGGAACTCGACAGGTTCTCCATATACTTCCGATGATGAGGAATAAAAGATACGTTTAACACCTGTATTTTTCGATAATTCTAAAATGTTTTTGATGCCTTGAATATCGTCTAAAACACCAATAGGATGTGTAAGTGTTCTGGTAACACCTACCATTGCAGCATAATGAAAAACATAGTCGAATTTATAGCTTGTCATAATAACGGCAATATTATTTCTGTCGTTAACATCGCCTTTAATAAACTTTAATCGCTCATTATTTTGGGGTAACTTGTCTACATGTCCTGTTAGCAAATTATCGACTACTACAATCTTATTTTCAGTATCGCTTAATAATCTTTTTACAAGTGCACTGCCAATAAAACCTGCACCACCAGTTACTAAAATAGTTCTCATTCCTTTTTTGTGTCTTTAGGTTTTATAATTAAATCGTCTAATTCTAAATCTTCTTCTTCGTTAAAAATACTTAAGAGAGGTTCTTTAAAAGCTTTTGTAGTGATTCGTTTTTCTAAAGATAGAAGTATCGATGGTAATAATAGTAAATTTGTAATCATGGCAAAGAATAGGGTGATAGAAACCAAAGTTCCCAAGGCTACTGTTCCTCCAAAATCTGATGCTATGAATATGGAAAATCCAAAAAGCAAAACAATTGAGGTGTAAAACATGCTTACTCCTGTTTCGTTAATGGCTTCGTGAACCGATTTTTTAATATCCCAATTAAATAGTAAAAGTTCTTGCCTGTATTTGGCCAAAAAGTGAATGGTATCGTCTACAGAAATTCCAAATGCAATACTGAAAATTAGTATGGTTGATGGCTTTATTGGGATATTAAAATAGCCCATCAGTCCCGCTGTTAATAGTAGAGGAATTAAGTTAGGAATTAAAGAAACGGCCACCATTCGAGCAGATCTAAACATTAAAGCCATGAAGAAAGCAATCATTATTATTGCTAAAAACAGACTTGTGAAAAGATTGTGAATAAGGAAACTTGTTCCTTTTGTAAAAACAATGCTTGTCCCTGTGATACTTGTGTTAAATTTTTTAGGATTAAACACGCTATCTATAATGCTGTGAACCTCTTTTTGTAGTTCACGCATTTTTGTAGTTCCCAAGTCTTTTACTTTGTAACTGATACGGGTATATTGTTGAGTAGAGTCTATAAAAGAGTGTAAGAAGTTGTTGTTTTTATTACTTTTGCTTTTTGATAAATAGGAGAACACCCAGTTTTTTTCTTGATTACTGGGTAATTTATATTGTGATACCTGATTGTTAAAGAAGGCTTGACGAGCTAATTTAATACCATTTGCCATTGATATTGGTTTAGATAATTCGTCAAATGATTTTAATTTATTTTGCAGCTTATCAATTTTTTTAAGAGTACTTAATTTCTGAGCGCCTTTTTTCTTCTTAGTATCAATAACAATTTCGAAAGGCATTAAGCCTCCAAAATTATGTTCGAAGAATTTTAAATCTACGTATATCGGATCGTCTTTGGGAATATCATCGACCATATATCCTGTAGTTTTTATCTCGGTGATTCCGTAAATCCCGATAATTATCATTAAGCCTGTCGAAGCATAAACCCAACCCCTATGCTGCTCGGTTATCGACATGATTAACTGAATAAATTTTTTAACGGTCTTTCCTTCTAAGTGCTTGGTGTGATTGGATTTTGGAGGAGGTAGAAAACTATAAATTGTTGGGATAATAAGTAGTGAAAGCACAAAAATTCCTAATACATTTATCGAAGCAACAATACCAAATTCTTTAAGAATATCGCTACTTGTGAGAATAAATGTACCAAAACCAGCAGCTGTGGTTAGGTTGGTTAAAAAGATAGCACTACCTGTTTTTTGGATAACTCTTTGTAAAGCCTTAATTTTATTCCCGTGAATGGAGAATTCTTGTAGGTATTTATTTATTAAAAATATACTATTTGGTACGCCAATAACAATGAGTAGTGGCGGTAGCATTCCTGTAAGAACAGTAATTTCGTAACCAAATAAAGAAACGGTTGCAAAAGTCCATACTACAGCAATGGCAACAATGGTTATAGAGACTATTACTGCTTTGTACGAACGGAATAGTAGATATAAAACAATTACAACAACTAAACCCGCAAGAATAAGAAATAAACTAAGTTCTTTCTTTATCTTCTTAGAAATTTCTGTTCGAATATAAGGGAGACCAGAATAATGAACTTCTAATTGAGTATCAGAACCAAATTTTTTGATGTGATTATGAATGTTTTCAACAATACTAATACGCTTTGGAGTATTTAATAAATGTTTATCAATAGCAATAGTAATAGCGTAAATATGTAGGGAGTCGTTGTAGATTAGACCATTATAAATAGGGTAATTTAATAAAACTTGATGCAGGCTGTCCAAATCTTCTTGAGAGCTAATATGTTCGGGAAAGATTTTTTGAATATCAAAATTCTTATCTTTTTTATTCTTCTCAAGATAAATTAATTCTGTTACAGATGTAATATTTTTAACTCCCTCTATTTCTTTAAGACCTGAAATTAATAATCGCCATTTTTGGTAATGTTCTAATTTAAAAAAGTTTTTATCTTTTACAGCAACAGCAAAAATATTGGCTTCTTCGCCAAAAATTTCTTTAAATTTAATATGTTCAATAAAGGTTGAATCGTCTTGGGGTAGCATTTGAGCCAACGAATAAGACATACGTGCATCTTTTGCATGATACCCCATAAAGGCGGTTAACACTAAGATTAGTCCTAAAATTAGTATTCTATAACGTAATATTGTTCCTGCAATTTTTGTCCACATAATGAACTTGTAAAGTTAAGCATTATCTCTATGATTACTGCCGAGATTGTCTTAATATTTCTTTATGTATTAATTATCTTTCAAGTTCCATGGGGCAGAATAATCATGAGATAAATAATAATTAATCGAAATTATATATCATTTATACCACTCTTGTGTAGACATAAGTTAAGTTGCATTTACTATTGCCTTAATTCCATAGGCTTAATAACTAATTATTTAGTATCTTTAGACTTTATAAAACCTTAACTTATTCTAATGTTTTAAGCAAAGAATAATTTTTTATGAAAATATTATATATTTTAGTATTACTCTTATTGTTTTCTATCACTACGTTCCCTGTTAATATAGATAGTTATTTTAACTGTTGCATATAGTTTTTAATATATAATGTAACTTTGTATTATGAAAATAAAAATAATTAGTCTTATACTTTTATTATTATCGTTAACATCTGTTCTAGCAAATACTAATCAGCTTCTTCCGTTTACGAAAGCTGATAGCTTAAAGTCTCAGCTAGAATTAACTCCCGATTCATTAAAGATTGATTTGCTTCAGAATATTTATTTGGAATATTATTTTCAGGAAGATTTTTTAAATTCTATAATCTATGCAAATAAGTTGCTAAACAAAACTGCATTAATTTCAGATTCGTTAGTAAAAGAAAATAAAGTGTCTTTTGCATATCAAATTCTTGGGAAGTCTTATTATTCGATGAATTTATTATCAACAGCTTTAGAGTATTCTTCAAAGGCTTTAATTATTAATAAACGAAGTAATAATATACCCGAGATTATAGTTACACTATTAGATATGGGTAATATTTATTCTGATTTAGGAAATGATAGGTTTGCAAGAAAATATTATGATGAAGTAATCGTATATTGTAAAAAAGTGGAAGATGAATACAGTATGTCGTTGGCTTATAATAATATAGGTATATTGCAGAGTAATGTTTTGAATTACGATTCGGCATTATATTACTATAAAAAATCGTTGAAGATTAAGAAAGAAATAAATGGATTTGGTGATGTTATCACTTATAGTAATATAAGTGATAATTATCGGGATATGAATATGTTAGATTCATCAAGAAAATATTTAGGGTTGGCTATGTCTTTAATTAATAATAAAGAATCGTTCTTAATGCAAGCGGTAAATTACCATAATTACGCTTTAATTTATTTGAAAGAAAATCAATTGGAAAAAGCACGAGCGTATATTTTCAAATCATTAAAAATAACAATTCCAAAAAAGTTTAACTCTCAGATTCTTGATTCGTATAAGGTGCTCTCCGAGATTTATGAAAAACAAAATAATTTTATAGAAGCTCTTAAATATCATAAAAAATATGCCAAGCTGAATGATAGTCTCAAAACGGCTAATCAAAATGTACAGATTTCGCTTGTAGAACTTTTATTTGTTTCTGAAAATCAACAATTAAAGATCGATAAGTTAAAGGTTGAAGATGAATTAAAAAACGTCAAAATTATAGGATTTCAGAATAAACAAATCGTACTAATAATAGGTTTAATATTACTTCTGCTTATTGCTATAATATTTTTTATTCAGAAGAGTAGAATTAAACAGGCTTATCGTAGAATCGTGGATGAGAATGTGAAAATGTCTGATCTAAGATTAGAAATCAAAGCACTTAAGAAACTTCAACAAAAGACTAAATCTTCTGTCTCTCAGGGAACTAGTCAAATAAAATTAGACGATGTAAAATATTCAGATTCATCTCTTAGCGATGAGCAAAAAAGAAGTATTGCCGATAAAATTACAAAAGCGATTGACGAGGATAAATTATTCTTAGATGAAGATTTTAGATTAGACAGTTTAGTTACCGAAATAGAAGTGAATAAAACATATATTTCACAAGTATTAAATGAGATATTAGATACGACTTTCTCTGAAATTGTTAATCTATATAGAATTGAAGAGGCTAAGAGCTTATTAATTGATGATGAAAATAAGAACTTGACTATAGAAGCAATAGCCCAAAAAGCTGGTTTCAAATCATCATCAACCTTTAATAGAGTTTTTAAGAACGAAACGGGCGTAACACCTTCATTCTTTCTTAAAAATGTTAGAAAGAAGTAAAAGTTTAGATTTTGAAGATTTATGTTTGAATTTGTTGTCAATAGTTACTAATCTCCAATTTGCAGTAATGCCTTTTCTGTAATTATTGTGATTCTACTAGCAATCTTCGATATTTTAAGTAAAGCTAATGCTATTTTTGATATGGTATTATATAAGATAAATGCAGCTATTTGGGGTGTTTAGTCGCCTTGTAATTGATATTTCTTAAGCTATATGATTCTAAAAATTCTTAAATAGGTTTTGTTTTAAAGTTTAGAAATAGAGCATTCACAAATGCTTAATAAATTAATTGGGAAAGATATTTATTCGCTTTATTCTCAATTAATTATCTGACTAATACCAAGAAGCAACCTTGCCGTAACTTGCACGTCAAACGAGAGAAATACATATTTTTCTAATTTGATAAACTAAAGTTATGAGTCATTATTCCTTATTATTATTTGCAATAATTTTCACATTGCAATTGACAGCACAAAATGTTAAGCCAGACATTGAATTTCGAACATCGAAACAAGTCGAGAATCAACTTAATATATACTTCGATATTTCTGGTATATCAGATGAAAGCCAAGTTTCTACGATAAGTAATGCGATAGAGCAAAATTCGGAGATAATATCTTGTAGAATTTATATGTCGTCGTACGGTGCTTATAGGTGTGGAGCAATAAGCACTTTGCTTGTAGATGCTGCTGCAATCCGAGAAATCCTTATAGATAATAATGTCGATTACGATATGAAATCTGTTCGGGTAAATAAAAAAGAAATTTTATTAAACACACAAAATAAATAGTTATGAGAACGATACTTATATTCCTGGCAGTGCTTTTCTTTACAGCCATAGGTAATTTATCTTTTGGGCAAGGCAATACTTGTGATGATCCAATAGTTATTACCTCTTTACCATTCGATATGAATAACTTTGATGCGTGTGGTTATGGCAATGACTACAGTAATCCTGATGTTCCTTGTGGAGGATCACATATGAATGGTGATGAGATTGTTTTTTCTTACACATCTACATCCAACGAAGACTTGTTTATGTCTTATCAAGTAAGTGGTACTTGGGATTCTGGTATATTTGTTATGGATGGTTGTCCTTTTTCTTCTGCAAACTGTGTGTATGTTGCTACCGACCCTGATTTAGATAATGATATTCAGGTTTGTGATTTAAGCTTAAATGCAGGTCAGACTTATTATTTTATTTTTTCTTTCGATGACGATGATGATTGGTATCATTGTAATGATTATACCTACGATTTTCATTTAGAACTAATAGACCCAATGGCCACACCGACTGTTCAAGATTGTTTGGGGGCGATTCCTGTATGTCAAGACCAATATCAAGAAACTGATTCATATGTAGGAACAGGAAATGTACATTGCGAAGTTAATAATAGCACGACTTGTATAGATTGGGGAGCTTTAAATTATGTTTGGTACACCTTTACAGTTCAAACTTCTGGTCAATTGAGCTTTGATATTACTCCAAATAATAGTAACGATGATTACGATTGGGTTTTGTATGATTTAAACAATTATACTTGTGAAGAATTATACGATGCCCCAACTTCTGATCTTAAATGTAATTTTGACGGGCTGGATAATACAAATAACCCTAATTCTTTAACAGGAATGTGTTCTGGATGTAATGACAATAATGGTTATGAAAACTCAATTAATGTAACGGTAGGGCAGACCTTTGCCTTAATGGTGAATAATTTTTCATCTTCACAACATGGATATTTGTTAGATTTTGCAGCCTCAACAGCTGTGATTTATGATAATACACCTCCAGAGTTTGAATCTGTAGAAGCTATTTTTTGTGGCGATGGTCAGTTAACGTTTACAATGAGCGAGAATGTGTTATGTAATACAGCTGATGTTTCAAGCATAACACTTACAGGTCCTGGTGGACCTTATACGCTTACTAATATTTATAATCCAAATTGTGCAGCAGGAGGAGAATATGGTGATGTATTTACTGTTGATGTTAGTCCAGCGCTTACAACTAGTGGCAATTTTACACTAGACTTGTCAGGAACCTTTTCCGACTTTTGTGGAAATGTAGCAGTACCATCGTCTTTCGATTTTACAATAGAGAACATTATATTAACGACTACAATCATAGATATAAATGATTGCAATACTCTTTGCGATGGAAGTATTTCTGTAGATAATGCAACAGGAGGGACTGCTCCATATACTTATTCGTGGTCGCACGATGGCGGCTTATCGAGCTCAACAGCACCCAATTTATGCGAAGATACATATACGGTTACCGTCTCTGATGTAGCTGGTTGTAGTGCAGTGTTCGAAACCCCAATTGTAATTGTAGCTAATTGTGGTCCTTCCATTACATTGGCTGCTAACCCGATAACCATTTGTGAGGGAGAAAGTTCAGTTCTAACTCAAACCTCCACAAATGGAACTCCTGGATATACTTATGTTTGGGATAATGCTTTAACAGGAACAGGGCCACATACCGTTTCGCCAACAACTACAACAACATACCATGTAACTGTTACCGACAGTAATGGTGATACCGACGATGCGCAGATAACAATAACTGTAAACCCAGCTAACTCAGTATTAGCATCGACTTCGGTTGCTGCAATTTGCCCTCCAGAAATAGCAAGTTTAACAGCAGTTGGTTCAGGTGGTGACGGAAGTTATACTTTTGATTGGAGCCCTGCTTCTAGCTTAGATGATGCAACTGATAATGCAAACCCAGTAGCGAGTCCAAGTACTTTGAATACAAGTGTTACTTATATAGTTACGTTAACTGATGGTAATGGATGCACATCGACTAATACAGTTGATGTATATATTGGTTGTAATCCAGAACCAGTATTAAGTTCTAGTAATATTGAAATTTGTGAAGGAGAAAGTACAACAATCGATATTTCTGTGAGTGGAGGATTAACGCCTTATGTTACACCATATACATGGGATAACGGATTAACAGGAACAGTCTCTCAAACCGTATCACCAACAAGTACAACAACTTATTGTGTTACAGTAACTGATGCTAATGGAGCAACAGGTACAGATTGTATAACTATAACAGTAAATCCAGCTAACTCAGTAACAGCAACGACGTCTATAACAGTTATTTGCCCACCAGAAACAGCAAGCTTAACAGCAGTTGGTTCAGGTGGCGATGGTAATTTTACTTACGATTGGAGTCCAGCAGCTACATTAGACGATGCTTCAGATAATGCCAATCCTGTAGCCGATCCTAATACAATAAATACAAATTTCACCTATACAGTTACACTTACCGATGGTAATGGCTGTACTTCTACAAATTCAGTCGATGTATATGTTTCTTGTAATCCAGAGCCAACATTAACAAGCTCTAGTAGCGAAATTTGTTTAGGCGAATCAGCAACAATCGATATTGCTGTAGCCGGAGGGTTAACCCCTTATGTTAATCCATACACATGGGACAATGGATTAACAGGGGCAGGTTCTCAAATTGTATCACCAACAGTTACCACAACTTATTGTGTTACTGTAACCGATGCTAATGGAGCAACAGGTAACGATTGTGTAACGATTGTTGTAAATCCAGTTCCTGTAGCGAGTGCAGGGGCAGATGTAACTATTTGTGAGGGCGAAAGCACCATTCTTTCGGCAAGTGGAGGAACAAGCTACGATTGGAGTATTCCTGCTAGTGGGCAAACACAAACTGTATCACCTACAAATACAACTATTTATACAGTTACTGTAACCGATAATACGGCTGCACAGTGTAGTTCTACGAGTGATGTAACAGTTACAGTAAATCCAATTCCTGTAGCTAATGTAGGAGCAGATATTGATATTTGTTTAGGAGAATCGGCAAGCATTACAGCAAGTGGAGGCTCGTCTTATCTATGGAATACCAATGAAACGACAGCCAATATTAATGTTAGTCCAACACAAGCAACAACTTATACAGTTACAGTAAGTGATTTAGGATGCTCAAGTACCGACGAAATGAATGTAATAATTCATGGTGTGCCAAGCATAGATGCAGGACTAGACCAAGATGTTTGTTCAGGAGATGATGCTACATTATTGGCAATAGGTAGTGGTAGCTTTGTGTGGAGTGATGGTTTGGGCAATTCGCAGCAAGTTGTTGCTAGTCCAAGTTCAACGACAACATATTTTGTTACTTTAACAGATACATATGGCTGTACAGCGAGTGATAATGTTACTGTAAATGTTTATAGTGTACAAAATATTCAAGTTACGCCAGATGATGCTGCAATTTGTAATGGAGATGCTGTTACATTTACAGCATCAGGAGTAGATAGTTATCAATGGTATCCAGCAACAGGATTGTCATCTTCTGTTGGAGCGTCTGTTTTAGCTAATCCTACAGTATCTACAGAATATACAGTAACAGGAATTTATGGTCCTGGTTGTATGGTTTCTGCCAGTGTAATGGTTAATGTAGATAATGTTGTTGTTGAAATTAGTGGACCAGCAAATGCTTGTATAGGCGATGAAATAACACTAAGCTCAGCGGTGACAGATGGTGTAGATCCTTATACCTATTTATGGACAGAAACAGGAGAAACAAGTTCGGAAATTACAACTGTAGTAAAAGAAACACAATTGTTTACAGTAAATGTAGTCGATAATTTAAACTGTACAGCAACAGCTACAATAAACGTTCATGTGTATGATAGTTTGCATATTCAAGTAAATTCAAACACAGATTATGTTTGCCCTGGAGATACAATCTTAACTAGTGCAAGTATATATGGAGGAACTGGTTCTCCTTATACATTGTCTTTGGATGGAGATTATATTCAATCGATAAATAAAATTAGGGTTTTAGAAGATCACGATTATATTTTTGTAGTGTCGGATGGCTGTATGTCGGTTACAGATACACTTAGATTAAATACTTACACGCTCCCGTCTGTAGATTTTATTGCCAATAAGTATGCCTTGTGTGAAGGGGAAAGTGTTAAGTTTAATTCGATAGTTCAGCCGAGTAATTTGGTTAAGTCTTATTTCTGGAATTTTGGAAGTAATGACAATAATAATCTTTCTTTTTCGGAAAACCCCGAGCATGTGTTTGATAATCAAGGGTTAAATGACGTGTCACTTAGAGTAATAACAATAGACGGCTGTGTAATCGATTCTTTAAAACGTAAATATATTCGTGTCGATCCAAGACCATCTACAAACTTTAAAGTCGAACCTGAAATTACGTCAATATTAAAACCTGAGGTGTATTTAAATAATTTAACAGAGGGTGCAGACTCGTTCTATTGGAATTTTGGAAATAATAATGACGAATCTAATATCGAAAATCCGTTATACAAATACAATAGTGTGGGTAATTATGAGATTATGTTGGTTGCAACAACTCAATTTGGTTGTAAAGATACTGTTTATCGATTTGTGAGAATAGAGCCAGAAATTAGGCTATGGATGCCAACTGCTTTTACACCAGACCGCGATGGCTTGAACGATACTTTTGGACCTAAAGGCACAAATATTATTGATAAGGCTTACCAAATGTTAGTATATGACCGTTGGGGAGAGAAAATATTTGAAAGTAAAGAATTGGATTTGGGTTGGGATGGCAAAGCAAAGAATGGCGACTATGTAAGCCCAGGAGTATATCCATACTATATAAAATACAAAGATATTTATAATATTTCTCATGAGATTAGTGGTGTCGTAAATGTAATTTGGTAGATACATAAAGAGGCAAATTGCTAGAAAGATAAAAAGAGTCTTTAAGTTGTTTTAACCCAATTGGGTTAATAAATAAAATCTTAGTAGTGTATTTTGCGTGGCATTGGTGATGAATTTCTCACTAATGCCACATTTTATATCAGGATTTTCAGTTCTTTATCTTTTTGCATTTATCTTGTTCTTAGTTGTATACATATTTCGCCCGATTAATTTTATGGACTGTATGATTTTTGAAAATGTCATAAATCAAAACTAGAAATTTATGAAAAATCCATTTATCCTTATTGATGTTCCATAAAGTAGGAAAACGTATGTATTTTGTCATAATTAAAATAGAAAACGATATAATTACAAAGAAAATGATGCTTAAATAGTATCTTATAAACTATAAATATCTAAGTCATGAAAACAATAAATATTTTTATCTTTTTAATAGCAACGCTAACAGTATCAGCACAAAATTATTATGTTAGTCCCACTGGTGATAATAGTAATTCAGGAACATCAATATCTGAACCATTTTTAACAATTCAAGAAGCAATAGATAACGCTGTTGCAGGTTCATCGATATACGTAATGGCAGGAATATATAGTATAACCGAACCTCTTTGGCTAGACGGAATACACGGAACAAGTGGAAATGCTATAACAATAACAAATTATCAAAATGACATTGCTATAATAAATGGTTTAAGTTTGAGTGGAGGCGAAGTAGATTTGTTTTTTATTGAGAACACCAGTTTTGTAACAATAAATGGGTTAATTCTCGAAAATAATTAAAGAAATAATGCTTCGGGTTTTCTAATATTAGGAAATTGTCAAGACATATCTATTATTAATAACGAAATTCGTAATATAAATTTCAGCACTAATGCTAACGATAATGCTACTACCAACGATAATGCTTACCCATTAATTGTTTATGCTAATAATGGTGTAAATGCAAATATTAATATTTTAATTTCAGGCAATATAATTCACGATTGTAGAACCGGTTGGAGCGAAGGATTGGCAATAAATGGAAATGTAGATGGTTTTGAAATTAGCAATAACGAAGTATATAATATTGCAAATATAGGTATCGATGCTATTGGTTACGAAGGCACAGCAAGCAGTAATGATTATGCCCGAAATGGAGTCATTAAAAACAATATTGTTCACGATTGCCCTTCGCCTTACGCCGATTGTGCAGGAATATATGTAGATGGAGCAAGAGATCTAGTAATTGAGAATAATTTATGTTACAATAATCAATATGGAATTGAAATAGGTAACGAACATGCAGGAACCACAACACAAGATATAATTGTTAGAAATAATATAATTTATAACAACACACTTGTAGGTTTAAAAATTGGAGGTTACGAAGGTGATGTAACAAATTGTAAAGTAACAGGAAATACTTGTTATGCCAACAACACTGCTAACGAGTGGCGTGGAGAGCTAGAGCTTTCAGAGAAACTAACAAACTCTACATTTGAGAATAATATTTTTTATGCTAATAATAGCGACGGAGTTATTGTTGTAGCAGAAGGAGCAAGTTCAGAACCCTCAGGCTTAACATTAAATTATAACATTTTTTATCAAATAAATGGAGCAAGTAGCGATAATTTCGATTGGTTTTAATCTGGATATAATTTATCTGAATTTCAAGCAAATACAGGACATGCAGCTAATTCATATTTTGTTGATGTAAATAATTTCGATTTTCATTTGCAGGCAAATTCTCCTGCAATAAATGCAGGTAATCCTAATTATATTGTTGGTGCAAACGAAACTGAATTCGATGGTGCTAATAGAATATATAATAGTATTGTTGATTGTGGAGCGTATGAATACTCAGGAACAACATCGTTGAGTATTAATAATGATAATCAAACTATTTTAGTTTATCCAAATCCAGCAAATGCCTATGTGCAAATACAATCAGTTAAATATGCAATTCAAAATATTCAGGTTTTAGATATATCAGGGGAAATTATTGCACAGTATCAAGAAATAGAAAATAATACATTCTTTAAAATAAATACTTCAACTCTAAAAAATGGTATATATTTTATTAAAATTAAAACAAACGGTATGTTCTTTAATAAAAGAATAATAATAGATTAAATTTTTCTTGGATACTATTCTAAAAACTGTATAAACTAAAAATCTACTGGTTCGATAACTAAAATACTCAGTCTATTTGAAAATATAGTCATAGATTGATTTAAAATAATACCCCAATTCCGAACGGGCATAGTCCATCTTAAGGTTTAACTAAATA
>Ga0256842_1000759_pt1 | contig 28068 bp, 25 predicted proteins | sample 4559240metaG_FD_185973 | JGI IMG/M metagenome (GOLD analysis project Ga0256842, IMG submission 185973) | Hydrothermal vent microbial communities from Guaymas Basin, Mexico - 4559-240 | ecosystem: Environmental > Aquatic > Marine > Hydrothermal vents | place: Mexico: Guaymas Basin | collected... | reverse complement strand
GAAAAAATGAGCAGACTAATTAGGATAAATACAAGGACAAAGGAGATAAAAGAAGAAAAATTAGATGCAAAGTGGGCGTTGATTGGAGGTCGGGCCTTTACATCTAAAATTATAAGACAAGAGGTTCCCCCACTTGCACATCCTTTAGGAAGGCAAAACAAGTTAGTTATTGCTCCAGGCATACTCACAGGTACACCAGCAGCCAACTCAGGAAGGATCTCTGTTGGTGGGAAATCCCCTTTAACTGGAGGAATCAAGGAGTCGAATTCAGGAGGAGTGTTCAGTCAAAAGCTTGCTCGTCTTGGGATTCAAGGCATTGTGTTAGAGGACAAACCTGAACATAATAATAATTGCATGGTTATCTTGATAAATAAAGATGGAATAAAAATCGAAGATATGCCTGAGTTAAAGGGCAAAGGCACCTATGAGACATCAGAGATTCTCATTAAAAAATATGGTGATAAAGTTGGAATTATGGTAATTGGTCCTGCTGGTGACTATTTAAGACTTGGTGCTTCAATACAATTTACAGATTCCAAAAACCGTCCTGCCAGGGCAGCTGGAAGGGGTGGACTTGGAGCAGTCATGGGTTCAAAGGGTGTAAAGGCAATTGTTGTAGATGATACTGGTGCACAAGGTGTAGAAATTGCTGATAAAGACGCCTTAAAAGAGGCAAACAAGAGATGGGTAGAGATACTTAAGTCCCATCCAGTAACTTCTCAAGGCCTTCCCTCTTATGGAACAGCAATACTTATCAATATTATAAATGAGGCAGGGGCATTGCCAACAAAGAACTTTAGATTTGGTCGTTTTGAAAAGGCAGAAGAGATAAGTGGGGAAAAGATGGTTGAAACCATTGAAAAACGTGGTGGCGTAGTAAAAGAAGGATGTCACCCTGGCTGTATCATCCAGTGCTCACAGGCCTATGTTGATGAAAATGGTAATTATATCACATCAGGCTTTGAATATGAAACAATATGGGCACTTGGTCCAAACACATTGGTCCACAATTTGGATGACCTTGCCCAGCTTGATAGGCTCTGCGATGACCTTGGATTAGACACCATTGAGATGGGAAACACTATCGCAGTTGCAATGGATGGTGGTATAATCCCATGGGGAGATGGCAAGGCAGCAATTGAACTTTTAAAACGTGTCTATGACCCACAGGACTATTTAGGAAAGATAATTGCAAATGGTGCCAAGTTCACAGGAGAGGCTTTAGGAGTGGAAAGGATACCTGTGGTTAAGGGTCAATCCCTGCCTGCATATGATCCCAGGGCAGTAAAAGGTGTAGGAGTAACATATGCAACAAGTCCTATGGGTGCTGATCACACAGCAGGATATGCAGTGTGCCAGAATGTGCTTAAGGTTGGTGGAAAGATAGATCCATTGAAAAAAGAAGGAAATGTTGAAGTTTCCAAAAATCTACAAATAGCCACAGCTGCAATAGACTCCACTGGTCTTTGTCTTTTTGTGGCCTTTGCTGTTTTAGATACAAAAGATGCAATGGATACCATAGCAAAACTAATATCTGCCAAAACAGGGCAGAATGTCACAGTGGACGATATCATAAACCTTGGTATGGAAATCCTAAAAAATGAATATTCCTTTAATTATGATGCTGGATTTACAAAGGCCCATGACCAATTGCCAGAATTCTTTATAAATGAACCTCTGCCACCCCACAACACAAAGTGGGATTTCACTGTGGAAGAATTGCAAAACGCAAAAGTGTTATAAACATATCTAAAAAATTAATTTTAAATTGGGCGACTTTCTGGTCGCCCAATTTAGGATGTCCTCCAACTACACTATCTCTTATTGCCACCCTACAACCTCAAGAAGTCATCTAAATATGGTGGAATAAATTTAACCTACAAAATAAGATGTTTTGATAAGATTTAAAACAATTTAATCTTTATACCTTTATTTATAAGGTGAAGCACTTAATTGCCATCTTTCTCTTTTACATTGTCCAACTTTAATCTCAATCTTTCCAATATCTCATCAATAACAAAAATAGTCCTTTAAAATTCACAAAAAACAATAAAGTCAAGAATTTTATTCTTTTCCTATTAAGAAAAAACAATCAAGAAATAGTTGACGTTGAGTAGTAATTAAATTAACAGATAAACGCCTAAAATGCTATGATAGGACAAAGTAATTCAGATTTTATGAAAAAGGAGGGAGTAGTATGTTTAAAAAGGTCGTCGGGCTTGTGGTAATGTTTAGTTTGTGTCTTTTTACTCTAGCTTTTGCAAAATCCACCATTAAGATTGGGCTTATGTGCCCGCAAACTGGAAACTGGGCAAGTGAAGGGCTTGAGATGAAAAGGATAGTAACCCTTTTAGCAGAACAAATTAACAACAAAGGTGGTGTGCTTGGGAAAAAGATAGAGATCATTGACGAAGATGATGGGGGAGATCCCAGGACTGCGGCTTTGGCTGCAAACAAACTTGTTACCAGAGGGATTGTAGCTGTGATTGGAACTTATGGTTCTTCAGTAACTGAAGCAACACAGAACATATTCAATGAAAATAAAATCATCCAGATTGCAAATGGTTCCACTGCTATAAGATTGACAGAAAAAGGCTATAAGTACTTTTTCAGGACAGCTCCTAGGGATGATCAGCAGGGAAAGGTGGCTGCAAAGGCCATCAAAAAATTTGGTTTTAAAAAGGTGGCCATACTTCACGACAACACAACCTATTCCAAGGGTCTTGCTGAAGAGACTAAACATAATCTGGAGCAGATGGGCGGATTCGAGATTGTCTTTTTTGATGCCCTAACACCAGGTGAAAGAGATTATACCACAGTTTTAACAAAATTAAAGGCAGCAAAACCTGATGTTGTGTTCTTTTCTGGTTATTATCCAGAGGCAGGTATTTTGCTAAAACAGAAAAAAGAGATGGGTTGGGATGTGCCATTTATTGGGGGTGATGCAACCAACAATCCTGACCTTGTGAAAATTGCAGGTGTAGAGGCTGCAAAAGGCTTTTATTTCTTAAGCCCACCAGTACCACAAGATTTAGATACCCCAGAAGCAAAGGCCTTTTTAAAGGCATATAAAGAAAAATATAATGAACTTCCAGGATCTGTTTGGGCTGTTTTATCTGGGGATGCACTTCTTGCAATTGTAAAGGCAATTGAAGGCACAAAATCAACTGATCCAGATAAGATGGCAAATTTTCTCCATTACAAATTAAAGGATATGCCTGGGCTAACTGGAAAGATCTCCTTTGATGAAAAAGGCGACAGAGTAGGAGATCTTTATAGGGTCTATATGGTTGATGAAAATGGCAATTTTGTTATTCAGCCATAAAAGTTAAAAAGGCAGGGGTGATATACCTGCCTTTTTATTTAAATGAAAAGTATAAACATAGAATCCTGGAGTTGATCCATGGAATTTTTCTTTCAGCAGTTAACTAATGGACTTGCAATTGGTGGAATATACGCACTTGTTGCCCTGGGGTATACCATGGTTTATGGGGTGCTAAAGCTGATCAACTTTGCCCACGGAGATCTTTTTACATTGGGCGCATATCTTGGATTTACCTTACTCACAACCTTTACATTTCAGGAAAAGATTGGCCCTTTGCCAACTATCTTTATCTTTGGAATTATAATTATGGGTCTGGTGGGTATAGCTGGAATCGTTTTAGAAAGGGTTGCTTACAGACCACTTAGATCAGCAGATAGACTTGCAGCAGTTGTATCAGCACTTGGTGCATCAATTGTGATTTCTAACTCAATTATGCTTATATATGGAGCAAGATTTCAGGTTTATCCCCATGATCTTTTACCACAAATAACCCTATCAATATTTGGCATGAAGGTACCCTTTTTAAGAATTGCCATACTATTTTTATCCATTGTTTTAATGGTGATTTTATATCTGTTTATTCAAAAAACTAAGATAGGAACAGCTATAAGGGCTACAGCTATAGATCATGGTGCAGCAAGGCTCATGGGGATTGATGTAAACAAGATAATTTCTATAGTGTTTTTCATTGGTCCTGCACTTGGTGGTGCTGCAGGGTTTATGGTTGGGTTATATTATGGAGAGCTCAATTTCATGATGGGATGGGTTTATGGTTTAAAGGCCTTTATTGCAGCAGTAATTGGAGGGATCGGGAATATCCCTGGAGCCATGCTGGGAGGGCTACTTTTAGGGGTGATAGAATCTTTAGGCGCAGCCTATATCTCCACTGCATGGAAGGATGCAATAGCCTTTTTTGTCCTGATAATTATTTTGATAGTTCGACCAACTGGAATTTTAGGGGAAAGAGTTGCTGATAAGATATAACCCAAAATATGAGAGCTGAAAAACCATGAACAAGAAGTACGTAATTGGAATGATCTGCATACTATTTTTTTCAACTCCTCTTTTTTTGAATCCATATTGGGTGGATGTATTAAATAACATTGGGATATATGCTATATTAGCCCTTAGTCTTAATTTTATTTTAGGCGATACTGGCCTTTTCCACATGGGACATGCTGCTTTTTTTGCCATTGGCGCTTATACCACTGCAATTTTGAACACCTTCTATCACATTCCCATTATTTTACTAATTCCAGTAAGTGGGATAGCTGCTGCAATATTTGCGTACATTGTAGCAAGGCCCATTATACATCTTAGAGGTGATTATCTACTTATTGTCACAATTGGTATAGTTGAGATCGTAAGAATCGCTTTAATTAACAATGTGTTTGAGATAACAGGTGGATCCAATGGCATCTTTGGCATCTCCAGACCAAACCTATTTGGCCTAATTATCAGAAAGCCAATCCATTTTTTTTACTACATATGGATATTTTTGGGAATAAGCGTGATACTATTTTATAGACTTAGACATTCAAGATTTGGACGAGCATTAAATTTTATAAAAGAAGATGAAATTGCTGCTGAAGGAACAGGGGTAAATATTGTTAGATACAAATTAATTGCATTTGTGATTGGGGCATTTTGGGCAGGCATGGTTGGGAATATCTATGCATCAAAAATGACTATTATCTCTCCTGAATCATTTACATTTTGGGAATCAGTTGTATATTTTTGTATTGTAATATTAGGTGGATCAGGATCTATAATAGGAGTTATAGTGGGGTCTTTTCTATTAATTGGACTTCCAGAACTATTTAGAGAATTTGCACAGGCAAGGCTCCTTATTTTTGGTCTTGCAATGATCATTATGATGATATTCAGACCACAAGGTATTATTCCACCAGAACCGAGAAGATATAATATTAAATCTCTAATAGAAGATTAATGGGGTTTATTCATATGGCGCTTCTTCATTTAAAAAATTTAACAAAATATTTTGGAGGACTTGCAGCAGTTAAAAATGTAAGCTTTGATCTAAATGAAGGATCTATTTTAGGACTAATTGGTCCCAATGGTGCTGGAAAGACCACGGTCTTCAACCTCATTACAGGACATTACGTACCTGATAAAGGGGAAATCATTTTTAATGGTGAAAATATAGTCAAAAAACCCACTCATAAAATAGTAGAACTTGGAATTGCCAGGACATTTCAGACAATTAGGCTTTTTAAGAATCTCTCTGTGTTAGAAAATGCAATGTCTGGTTACCACTGCAGGATGAAAGCAGGTGTATTTGCGTGTATGTTTAAACCTGCATGGCAGAGATTAGAAGAAAAAAAGGCAATAGATATTGCGCTAAAAGAATTACAATTTGTTGGATTAAATATTGATTTAGAACAACAGGCCAAAAATTTATCCCATGGGAATCAGAGGTTATTAGAGATTGCCAGGGCACTTACTACCTCTCCTAAACTACTGATCCTAGATGAGCCTGCAGGTGGAATGAATGATCAAGAAACCAAGAAACTCGTGAATCTCATTAAAAAAATTAGGGATAGGGGTATAACAGTGCTTTTAATTGAACACGATATGAATCTGGTCATGGATGTTTGTGAACATATTGTGGTTTTGGACAATGGGGAAAAAATCGCAGAAGGGACTCCAGATGAAGTGAAATCTGATCCCAAAGTTATAGAGGCATATCTTGGATTAGATGAGGAGTAATTATGCTTGAAGTAAAGAATCTTCATGTAAAATATGGCAGTGTTGAAGCAATCCATGGCATAGACATAAAAGTGGAACATGGTGAAATTGTAACAATTTTAGGTGCCAATGGAGCAGGCAAATCCACAACACTTATGACCATAAGTGGCCTTATAAAACCATCTAAAGGATCAATTGTCTTTGATGGACAAGATATAACCAGCGTCCCTGCAAATAAGATTGTTGAAATGGGGGTATCTCAGGTACCGGAAGGACGAAGGATATTTGGAACACTCACTGTTGAGGAAAATCTGGACCTAGGAGCCTTTACTGTAAAAGATAAGAAGATTGTAAAAAAGAATAAAGAATGGTCTTTTACCCTATTTCCCAGATTAAAAGAAAGAAGAAAACAGCTGGCTGGAACATTAAGTGGTGGTGAACAGCAAATGCTTGCCATTGCAAGGGGACTTATGTCAAATCCAAGGCTCCTTTTACTGGATGAACCCAGTCTTGGACTTGCCCCTATATTGGTGAAATCAATATTTGAGACAATTAGACAGATAAATAAAAGCGGTGTGACCATTTTATTGGTCGAACAAAATGCAAAGGCTGCCTTGAAACTTGCAAATAGGGGTTATGTAATGGAGGTTGGAAATATTGTATTAGAAGATGAAGCATCTAACCTACTTAAAAATCCACAGGTAAAAAAGGCATATCTGGGAGGATAAATTTATTTTTTATGAATGAATTAGAGAAGTCCTGGAAATATCTATTCCACTATTTCTAATTAGGGATCCATTTGCAAACTCCACTGCCTGCCTTGCTATTATAAAAGATCATGCACATTTCGCGCAACGAAAAATCATCTTGCCTGTGCAGATGTTAGAAAAAGGAATAAGATATTTTTTGGAGACAATAAGATAAAAAGTGGAGTGATTAAAATAAGCTCCTAACACCACACATGCTGGTTTTAGTTTTACTTATTTCATACCATAAATATCCCTTTGCATTAAATAAAACAATTTTTAAACAAAAATTTGACTTTTTATAAAAAATTAATTAAAAAACTAATCAAAATACATTAATATTATATGGCTTTTTAAGAAAAAAAATATGAATAAATACAGCTATTATACCAATTTTTCAAATCATAAAAAAAACAAAAAAACAAAATTAATAATTATTTTTGTGATTATATTAATAGCAGTTCCTTTTTTTCACCAAAATAAACAAAATCCTAACCATCATAAAAAAGAAAATAATATTTCTACCACTTCTAGCCAGATATCAAATAATTCTCACTCAAAAAAGACAATAACTATTAAAAAAGTTATAAAAAAGGATGACAATCTAATTTCAATTTTAAAAGATTATCTCAATACATCAGATATAATCTATTTAACAAATAAAGCAAAGAAAATTTATCCATTAAATAAATTAGTGGCAGGACAACCATATATATTATATTTGAAGGACAACAAATTAGTGTCCTTTGAATATGAAATAGATGATCTGGAAAAAATCAAAATTGATATAAGTAAAGATGATTTTTATATTCAGAAATTGCCTATAAAATATGTTGTTAAACCAGCGATTGTTGAAAATACAATAGAATCTAGTCTATTTGAAGCAGTGGAGAAAGTCAATGAAGGGGATGTGCTTGCATTAAGATTATCAGAGATTTTTGCATGGGATATAGACTTTATTAGAGATATCAGAGAAGGAGATTCTTTTAAAATTATTGTAGAAAAAAGATATAGAGATGGTAACTTTAAAGGATATGGAAAAATATTAGCTGCCAGATTTGTAAATCAGGGAAGAGTATATAATGCCTATTTATACACAACTACTTCAGGAAGGACAGATTATTTTAATGAAAATGGAGTGCCTTTGAGAAAGACTTTTCTTAAGGCACCACTTAAATTCACCAGAATATCGTCTAGATTTACCTACCATCGTTTTCATCCCATTCTAAAAGTAGTAAGACCCCATTTAGGAGTAGATTATGCAGCACCAATAGGGACTCCTATAAAGACAGTGGCAGATGGGGTAGTAATAAAAAAGGCATACGATAGGGCTGCAGGGAGATATATCAAGATTAGACATCCAAATGGATATGAAACAGTATACAACCACATGTCTCGATTTGCAAAAGACATATATGTTGGGAAAAAGGTGCGTCAGGGAGAGATCATAGGTTATGTAGGAGCAACTGGATATGCAACAGGCCCACATCTAGATTTTAGGGTAAAATATCACGGCAGATACATAAATCCCTTAAAAATCAAATCAGAACCTCTAAAACCCCTTTCAAAAGAAGAACTGGCATTATTCAAAAAAAAGATCACCCCTTATATATTAGCTCTCAAAAACCATGATATAAGCGTTATTGCCCAATATCAAAATCCTAATCAAAAAAAACACTTGAATTAAGAGGAGTCTTATTTGTAAATAATGGATCGATATTTAACTTAGATCTTTTTGATATCTTTAACTCACTTACAGGTAAAGGACTTTTTTTCTTTGTGCCAAATAGCTTAAAGGCATTGTCAACAAACGAACTTATCAAAAAGCCTACCTTAATCTTTAATGGTTTCATCTCTTTTTTCCACTTTACCTCTACTGATTTCACATATTCACGGGTCACAGGATCCACTATTAAATTCCCCGTCTTTACAAGGGAATCAAGTAATGTCTTGGGCATCACACCACAAATCTTACATACATGTTCTATAAAAGAAGGAAATAAAATTAGATAGTAGTTTGCATCAACTTTTAGGGCAATGGACTTCCCAGGGATATTTATAATTCCCTGGTCTTGTTCATAACTTCTAGCAAGACCCTTTTGTACTAATGTTATTATTTGTGAATAATCTATTAAGGGTGCCATAAAAAAAATCCTTTATAGATATCTGTTGAAAAAACTAGCAAAATAGATCTAAACAATCAAGCAATTCTATACTTGACCACTATTTTTTAATGAATTAATGTCTAACAGAAAAGAATTATTAACAACAATAGAACAAAAATGGGGATAATATGGAAATAACTTGTCCAAAGTGTGGATTTACAAAAAATATTCCTGATGAAAAGATTCCCAAAAGGGCGCAAATTGCCACGTGTCCAAAATGCTCTCATAAATTTAAATTTAGAGAATTAAGTCCTGATAATCTTGAATTAGATGAAGCACATTATGATACAGACCAACATTCCCAAGAAAATAGAGATATCTGGTCTAGCTTAGAAGAACTTCAGGAAACGAGCAAAGAAAAATCTTCAACACCATTTGAGGGTTCTTCAGAAGATAAATCCATTCCATGGGAACACCTTGAAGAAAAAGGATTTTTTGCTGGTTTTTTTAAGACCATAAAACTCGTCTGCCTATCTCCAAAGGATTTTTTCAAAAAAATGAGTGTGAAAGGTGTTTATTTACGTCCTTTAATCTTCTATTTGCTGATTTCTGAATTTTACACTGCTTTTAGGATGTTTTGGCAGATTATGGGATTTGGCTTGTCAGTAAAAAACTATCAAGACCCATATGCGTTACTAGGACTTCATGGATTTGCCTCTCTACTTATTTTGATTTTGTATCCAATCTTTTTAACCATTGGGCTGGCTATTGGTACACTTATAAATCATGGATGCCTTTTGTTAGTTAAAGATGGAGAAAAGGGAATTAAAGGGACTTTCAAGGTCCTATGTTATTCTTCTGCACCTATAATTTTGAGTATTATTCCATATGTTGGCGGACTTATAGGGATAATATGGTCTGCCGTATGTACATTTATTGGATTTAAGTATGTACACAAAACGTCGACCACTAAAATCATAATAGCAATGGCCATACCTATTGTTGTTGTGTTCTTGTTATCTTTAATTATCACAAGTAATTTTGTTTCAACAAAATGAAGGGTATATTAATTTATTTTAAATCAATAATAGATAAAATCCATAGAAAAGAAAGTGACTGCTCAATCAATGAATTTAAAAAACTCTTTATGGATATTAAAGAACTTACGTGTTTAATTGAAAAAATATGGATATCTGACAATAAATTGCATGAGAAAATCAAAAAAATAAAAAGAGAATTAAATAATTTAGAACATATTTTAAACAATGAGTTATTTAATAAATTAACTCCTAATCAAAAAAAGCAATTAAAAAAAAGTCTACTTATCTCAAAACACGAACTTCTAAAATGTGTACAGGAAGCGCCCTGCCCTACACAAAGGATCCAATAAAGTGAAAATACATTATTTTCTATTAGTCACTTTTATGTTTTTTTATGCATGTTCAAATAAGTACATAGACCATGATTATAGCAATATTACTGTAAACATAAATATAAGTGTAGAAAAAAGTAAACCAAATTTTTTAATATTTCCCATAAATTGTCCATCTTCTGCTGAATCTGCAATAATATTTCCTTTTAAGATAGAGCAAAATATAACACATAACAGAAAATATCTCAGTTTTGAGCTAACAAAAGTATTATATAGTGCTTTTTTAAAAAATATTACTTTTACCAAACTCATTTTAAATGACACTTTTGTAGATTCCATTGATGATGCTATTAGTTTGGCAAAAAAAGAAAATTGTGATTTAATCATAATTCCCTATATAAATTACATATTATTTGGAGGAACATCTGGTTCTACTATTATCTCCCTTAAGATTGATATTTATGATACTCAAAGTAAAAAATTATTATGGTCAATTACCCATATGGGAAAGGTAGGTACTCGTTTAGATAGAGATTATATCTTTTTAAAGACTCATTATGAAATACCATATTTTATTGAATCCATAATCATATGTGAGCTGGCTAAAGACATTTCTGTACCCATAAGATTGTGGAATAAAGGAGATTGTACTAACTATTATAAAAGCATTAATCTTAAGAGCAATAACAAAAAAACATCTAATTAATGATAAGGAGATATATAACATGATAGGTGTTTCAAAACTCTATTGTTCAAATATTGAGCCATCAGATGCCTTAAGATATGGCAGGAAATCAAACAAACTTCCTTCACATCTATTACAATTTTCAAAAGACAAAAAACCAGTTGTGGTCTGGAACATAACAAAAAGGTGCAATCTAAGATGTATCCATTGTTATGCCAATGCGGTTTCTTCAGGAAAAGATACGATTTCTACAGAACAAGCAAAAGAAATTTTGAAAGACCTGGCAAATTATGGCGTTCCAGTTATATTGTTTTCAGGTGGAGAGCCCCTTATGCGTGAGGATCTAGTTGAACTTGCAAAGTTTGCAGTGGAACTTGGAATGCGAGCTGTGATTTCAACAAATGGTACCCTTATTACAAAGCAAAAAGCAAAGGAATTAAAAGAGGTTGGTCTATCTTATGTGGGAATCTCAATTGATGGCACAGAAGAGATCCATGACAAATTTAGAAGGCAAAAAGGGGCTTTTAAAAAGGCAATGGAGGGTGTAGAAAATTGTATGGCCGAGGGCCTAAAAGTAGGTCTGAGATTCACCATAAACAAATCGAACTATCAAGAGGTAACAAAAATATTTAAACTTGTTAAAGAAAGATCCATTCCAAGGATCTGTTTTTATCATCTTGTATATAGTGGGAGAGGTTCTGCCCTAATAAACGAGGATCTAGATCACAAACAAACAAGAGAATTAATGGATACAATCTTACTGGAAACTAAAAAACTCTTTGATAATGGGTTTAAACCAGAGGTCTTAACAGTGGACAATCATGCTGATGGACCATACATCTATTTAAAATTACTAAAGGAAAACCCCAAAAGGGCAGAAGAGGTGATGGAACTTCTAAAATTTAATGAAGGAAACAACTCTGGAAGGGGTATTGGTTGCATATCGTGGGATGGTGAGGTGTATGCTGACCAGTTTTGGAGAAATCACTCCTTTGGAAATGTATTAAAAAGGCCATTTTCGCAAATCTGGGATGATCCCAATATTGAACTTCTCCAAAAATTAAAAAACAAAAAAAGATATGTAAAAGGTAGGTGTTCCAAATGCAGGTTTTTAGAGATATGTGGGGGAAATTTCAGGGCAAGGGCAGAAGCCTATTATGGAGACATTTGGGCACCAGACCCTGCATGTTATTTAACAGATGAGGAAATAGGAATAAAATAAAGGGAGATGTGTATGTTCTTTAGAGGCAGAAGATTGAGATATAATCATGTTATAAGAGATATGGTTAGGGAAACTCACATACATCCAGAAGATTTGATTCAACCATACTTTGTTATAGAATCAGAAGACAAAAATTATAAAAAAGAGATCCCTTCAATGCCAGGTCAATATCAAATGGGGATTAATGCCCTTCTCTCACATCTAAAACAAATATGGCCTTTGGGACTAAAGGCAATAATCCTATTTGGAATTCCAAAACATAAAGATGAAAAGGCATCATCCGCATATGATGAAAATGGTATAATACAGAATGCAGTAAAGGCAATTAAAGATAAATTTCCAGAACTAGTTGTCATAACAGATGTGTGTCTTTGTGAATACACTTCTCATGGTCATTGTGGAATGGTAAAAGATGGAGAGGTGTTAAATGACCCAACCCTAGAACTTTTGGCAAAGACTGCACTATCACACGTAAGAGCAGGGGCTGATATGGTGGCCCCATCTGATATGATGGATGGACGCATCAAAAGGATTAGAGAAGAACTTGATGAAAATGGATATCATCAAATTCCAATAATGTCTTATGCTGTAAAGTATGCATCTAGTTTTTATGGTCCTTTCAGAGAAGCTGCAGAAAGTGCCCCTAAATTTGGAGACAGACGTTCCTATCAAATGGATCCCCCCAATAAAAGAGAGGCATTAAGAGAGGCAAAGGCAGATATAGAAGAAGGAGCAGATATAATAATGGTAAAACCTGCTCTACCTTATCTGGATATAATCCATGAGGTTAGACATACATTTTCTCAACCTGTAGCTGCATACCAGGTCAGTGGTGAATATTCTCAAATAAAGGCTGCAGCAAAGATGGGATGGGTTGATGAAAAAAGTGTGGCATTAGAGACTTTGATTTCCATCAAAAGGGCTGGGGCTGATTTGATTCTCTCCTACTTTACTGAACAATTTTTAACAAAATGGTCTTAAAGATATGGAAAAATTTAAACCCAATTTGAGATTAGTTGCATGGGAAGTAACAGATGCATGCAATCTTGCATGCAAACATTGTAGGGCTGAAGCAAAGCCAGAGCCTTCAAAAGAACAACTAACTACAGAGGAAGGAAAAGAATTACTAAATTCAATATCTAAGGTGGGGAAACCCATAATTATATTTACTGGAGGAGAACCTTTACTGAGAGGGGATTTATTTGAGCTTATATCCCATGCCAGGCAATTAGGTTTAAAGCCAGTTCTGGCTCCCAATGGTACGCTTATAGATCAACATGTGGCAAAGAAGATTAAAGAGTATGGAGTGGAACGTGTGTCATTATCCATTGATGGACCAGATGCAAAATCTCATAACTTGTTTAGGGGTGTAGATGGAGCCTTTGAAAAGACAGTGGATGCTGCAAGACTTTTAAAAAAAGAAAATATTCCTTTTCAAATAAATACAACTGTAACCAAGTCTAACCTAAATGAATTTAAAAAGATTTTTAATCTAGTTAAAGAACTTGGAGCTGTTGCTTGGCATATCTTTTTACTTGTCCCAACAGGTAGAGGGAAAAATATAAAGGATCAGATCATTAGTGCAACTGAGTATGAAAATGTGTTAAATTGGTTTTACGACTTTAGAAAAAAAGCCAAACACATCCACTTTAAAGCAACATGTGCCCCTCATTATTACAGAATAATGAGGCAAAGGGCAAAAGAAGAAGGGATTAAGGTTACTCCAGAGAATTTTGGACTTGATGCATTCACAAGGGGATGCCTTGGAGGCATAGGCTTTTGCTTTGTATCCCATAAGGGAATCGTACAACCGTGTGGATATCTACCTATAGAATGTGGAAATATTAGGGAAAAGGACTTTAACACTATTTGGTATGAATCAGAAATATTTCAACAATTGAGAGATCCAAATTGTTACAAAGGTAAATGTGGCAAATGTCATTATTTTAAGGTATGTGGTGGATGCAGGGCTAGGGCTTATACTATGCTTGGGGATTACTTAGAAGAAGAACCGCTGTGTTCTTATAACCCCTCAAGTTAAAGGAGAGTTATGGACAAAATTGATAAGGCAATATTAGATATCATTCAGTCTGATTTCCCAATTACCTCCACTCCATACCATGAAATTGGCAAAATTATAGGATTAACGGGGGCTGAAGTTTTGGCAAGGGTAAGAAGATTAAAAGAGGTAGGAATAATAAGAAGGATTGGAGCAAATTTTCAATCTAGAAAACTTGGATGGAAATCCACACTATGTTGTGCTAAAGTACCTGAACATAAGATAAAGAGATTCATTGATGTGGTGAACAACTATCCTGGAGTTACCCACAATTATTTAAGAAACCATGAATATAATGTGTGGTTTACTTATATTGCTCCATCGTGGGAACAACTGGAGGCAGATTTAAAAGAAATGGAACAAAAAACAGGTGTCCACATACTCAATTTACCTGCAACTAAGATGTTAAAAATAAGAGTAGATTTTAAAATGAATAATGACGACTATAATAATTATGAGTGATGAAAAATATCTAATGATATTAAAAATAAAAAAGGGGCACAAATTTGTGCCCCTTTTTTGAGTTATTAGAATCCAAATTCACCGTCTGATATGTCCCCACCAAACCCAAACTCAGCAGCAGCTTCACGTGTTTTCTTTTCTTCTTTTGCCTCAGATGGTGCCTCAGCAGCTCCACCTGCCTCACCAGACACAGCAACCACACCATGCTTTTTAACTTCTTCTATCTTTGCAAGTAATTCATCAACCTTCTTTATATACTCATCTACTTTAGCAGCAGAGGCAACAATCTTTTTCTCACCTTCATCCTTCATCTGAGCTTCATAATCCGCAACCTTGGCCTCAAGCGCAGCAATCTTTTTCTTATACTCTTCAATCACTCCTTCGTACTCAGCAATCTTGTTCTTTTGTTCTTCAATTGTCTGCCTATACTCTGTAAGCTTATTAAAAAGCTCGTCAACTTCTTCTTGAACATCTGCTGGAAGAGTCAATATTGATACACTCTCTCCCAACTCTCTCACTTCTTCTTTAGTAAGCCTAGCAAGTTCTGGATGTTGTTCATAGATCCATGCCTTTGATAATGCTGAGGCAAAAGGAGCAAACTCCTTGTCTACCTGTTTTTTAGTAACAAAGCTCAACAATTCAATAACATCTGGACTATAATTTCCTGCTTTACCCCTGAGATAAGACACAAATGTCTGGATGGGAAAAACTTTACGAGCTTCTGCCATGACAGCCTCCTTATTTATATAACAAAAAGTTTATTTTTCTTGTCATCCACCTCAGTGGACACCCTTCCAATCATCCTTGCATATGCAAGTGCAAAAACCCTATACACTAAATGCCCAAGTTTTGACCAAGGCAAATAAGCAATTAACATAAATACTGATACTAAATGAATATAATACACTAGATAGGCAAGCCATGCAATATTAGCCCATCTCAATAGTTCACTCAAAATTCCACTTAGTCCTACTACCCATATAACCCCAAGTAAATACCAATCATAATAAGTAGAAGAATCCTTCTCAGGTGCATTCAACCTTCTTTTTGTGAGTAAAACAAGACCCCAAATCAATAACACAGCCCCAACATTAGCTAATAACTTTATTGGGTTAGAAAGTGGCATAGGATATTCCATGTGTAAAAATGGCAAAATCCTTCCGCCCCAATGGGTGACAAACACAAGGGCTGTAGTGATGAATAAGCACACAAAACCATAAAACAAGGTTAAATGTCCTTTAAATTTGGCCACATCACTCTCTTCTGATCCGCACTCTTTAAACTTTTTATGGGTCAACACTTCGTACTTTATTACCTCCCACAGTGCAACCCAGATATTTTTTGGTCTTTCATATCCCACCACATAGGTCTTGGGTTGCGCATCAAATACCTGTTTCATTTTCCTTATACCTTTATAAAAGGTGTATATCACAAATATTGCAGCTAATCCAAAAATTGGATCAATGGTGTAGTCCCCAGGAAAGATTAATCCATAATCAACCTTTCCATTCTCTAAAGGAAATGGAGTTCCATGAATGGTGCCAGTAATAAACCATATTATCAAGTAGATTATAGCTGGTATAGCTATAAGCTTGCGCAGATATTTAATTGAACTCATCCATTTCCCTAAAAAGGATGGACCTACTAGATTTCTATATGCCATGTTTCTAAGTGCAGCCATCAACTCGCCAGGCTTTGCACCCCTAGGGCACATCTCACTGCATTGACCACACTTATAGCAGAGCCACATATCTATATCATTTACCAACTTGTCCTTTAGTCCCCACTGTGCCCAAATCATCTCCTTTCTCGGAAAAGAGTTGTCCATAGGGGACAAAGGACACACAACACTACAGGTGGCACACTGGTAACACTTTTTTAAATTTTCACCGCCTATCTCTTGCAGTTCCTTAATGAACTCTAAATCGGAATTTATGCGAGTTACCCTACTCATATTCCCCTCCTACTAATAACCCTTAAATGGATTAGGTCCTAGTTTTATGATTTCCTCTACAAAATTATCGATGATCTCAGGTATCTTGTCATAATCGTCAATAGCTACCTGCTCCTGTCTTACCCTTTGAATCTCAACTCCTAACCTGTCTAATGTCTCACCAATATTTTCCATCCTTCTCTTACATAGCTCAGATCCCTTCATAAAGTGACACTGATAATCCTCACCATATTTACAACCAAGCAGTAATACACCATCATTACCCTTACTCATTGCATCGGCAATCCAGATTGTGTTCACAGAACCAAGACAACGTACAGGAATAATCCTCACATATGGACTCCACTTATGCCCACGTTTTGCGGCCATATCTAATGCTGGATATGCGTCATTTTCACATGCCAAAATAACCACTCTTGGACCTTCTTCTTCCATATTTTCAGGAACCCTAATTGATGTTATCATTGAACCGATCTGACCTATACTGTAATTATCAAAGGAGATAACTCTTTCAGGACATGCACCCATACATGTACCACATCTTCTACACCTTGCAATATTTGGCTTTGGAGTTCCCTTTTCATCATCATCTAATGCACCAAATGGACACTCTTCAGTACATCTTTTACATTGTGTACATCTCACAAAATTGAATTTTGGATAACTCAAATCACCTGAACGTGGATGGACTGCAACTCCCCTGTTCACAGACTCAATACATTGAATAGCCTTTAAGGCTGCCCCAATTGCATCTTCCTTTGATCTAGCTAAACTCATTGGTTGTCTCACTGGACCAGCTGCATATATCCCTGTCCTTCTAGTCTCATATGGAAAACATACATAGTTAGAATCAGCATACCCATCAAATAGATCTAAATCTGGAAATGCTGGTCCTTGCCTATACTCAAGATTAATAACTGGCTCAATAGCAGTTGTTGGAACAAAACCTGTTGGAACAACAACCAAATCAGCTTCAACTTCTATTGTCTCTCCAATTAAATTATCCTCAATCCTCACTATAACATTTTCATTAGATCCTGCATAAAAGGATGTGACCTTTCCTTTAGTTAACATTATACCTGGATCATTCTGGGCACTTTTGTAAAAATATTCATAAAGACCTGGAGTCACAACATATTCATAAACAATGTACGCCACGGAATTATCAATCATATCCCTTAGATACTGTGCCTGTTTCAATGCAGTCAAAGTAGTTATCTCAGATGTATATTCAAGATGTTTGTAAGTCTCTACTGGTATAAAGTTGGTCTTTTCTTCTTCTTCACCCTCTTCTTGCTTTTCAGCGGCTTCTTTTTCTGCCTCTAAAGCCTTTTTCTTTTTTTCTTCTTCTTCCTTCTTTGCTAGTTCTTCATAAAGATGGGATGCGCCTAGCACAAAGAGCACATTTTTCGGAGCCCTACCGTCACTGGGCCTTTTAATTTCTCCATTTTTGGCCATTTCTTCAAATTCCACATTGGTCACTATGTTTTTAAATTGGCCATATCCTAAAGGAGATAGATATTCTGGTTTGATTGGCTTCCACCCAGTAGCCACTACAACCGCACCAACCTTTACCTCTTCTTCACCCTTAGAATTCTTCAAAATAGCTGTATATTGACCAGGCTGACCAATTAATTTTTCAAGTTGGGTGGAGGTATAGACCTTTATTTTTGAATTCCCTTTCACTTGCTGAATCTTCTGTTCTATTCCAGTATCTTCTATTTTGTCGTATGGTGGATTTATTGGGAAGCTCTTATACAACTTAGATGCATAACCACCAAGCTCAGATTCCTTTTCAACTATAATCGCTTCATATCCAGCCTCAGCAATAGCCAAAGCTGCATGTAAGCCTGTCCAACCTCCTCCTAGCACAAGGACTCTTTTTTCTGTTTCCAAAGGTTGCCCTTCTGGTGGCACGCTCTTTTGCAATTTGATAACAGACATATTTATGTAGTCCATTATCAAATCCCAGAGAAGCTGAGGAGCTTCTTCGCCTTCTTTAAGGGGTGTGCCATCTGGATTCTTATAAGCCATTATGCCTTGTTCTCTTAAATTAACCCTATCTACAACAATCTTTGGGCCAAAATCAAAATACTCAGTATCCTCTCTTGGAGATGGGCCAACTATAGACACACCATCTACAGTACCCGCATCTATATCCTTCTGTATTTCATTTCTTGCTTCATCTGAAGCAACTAAAGGAAATGCCTTAATAACTGGTGTTACATCTCCCCACCTATTTTTTATCTTCTCAATCAATTGATCCACATTTATATATGGCTCAAATGTTGCTTTATCTATATATATACCGATCCTCTCGGCCATAATTACCTCCCTCTTACCGTTTGTATAGCTTTCATAGCTGCAGCTGTACCAGTTTGAGCTGACTTCATTACATCTAGAGGCTCAGCAGCGCATCCTGCCACAAAAATACCCTTTTCTTTTGAATCAAATACAAAACCCTCACTATCCATTTCCACATTCAAGGGCAATTTTTCTCCAGCTAGTGATGGTTGCATACCTGTTGCCAACACCACCAAATCATAAAGTTCTGTTATTTTATTTCCAGAAATCGTATCTTCTGCTGTCACCCATACACCACCAGTTGTAGGGTCTTCTTCCACTTTTGCAACCTTTCCCTTAACAGTCTTGACCTTTTCATCAGCTAATACCTTATCAGCAAACTTCTGATATCTACCAGGAGTCCTTAAATCAATGTAAAAAATCGTAATTTCTGCATCTGGATATTGTTCCCTTACATAGGTTGCCTGTTTTAAGGATGCCATACAGCATATGTAAGAACAATATGGAAGATGATTTTCATCTCTTGATCCAGCACATTGTACAAATGCCACTTTTTTTGGAGCTCTTCCATCAGAAGGTCTTATTATTTTACCATTTGTTGGTCCAAATGGAGATGCAAGCCTTTCCATCTGCATGTTTGTAATACAGTTTTGAATCTGACCAGCACCTAAATTTGTCAGTTTTGTAACATCATAAGGTTTCCATCCAGTAGCAATTATAATACTTCCTACATCCAATGTAATAGTCTTTTCCACATCCTTTAAATTTATATAAGGACTTTTGGACAACAACTTCTTCTCTTCCTCACTCACCTTATCCAGCTCTAAAACATACCTTCCAGGATAGGCAAACGGTGCATCAATATAAAGGGGTTTTCTGAAGCTAAGCCCAAATTCAAAATCATTTTTCACATTATGTGATAATTTACTGGCCAGATCTGATAAATCGCAACTTCTCGGGGCAGTGTATCTTGGCTTTATCTTAACTGCCACTTCATACTTTCCTGGCTGCCCTGTAACTGATACCACCTCAGCCATGGTAAAACATTTTACATTGGGATTTTTTTTGATCCTTTGAAATTGGATCTCAAGTCCACAGGAGGGAGGACACAATTTTGGAAAATACTTATTTAATTGCATGACCCTCCCACCTAAAAAAGGCCTCTTTTCTACGAGATAGACTTCATGGCCTAGCTCTGCTGCTTCCAACGCAGCTGTTATGCCACTGAAGCCACCTCCAATTACTAGAATGCTTTTAGACATTTCATCCTCCCTGTGAATCAACTTATTCCAATAACCCTAACCTCTCTCAGACACAAACACACCACATATAACGATTTAAATTTACCTTAATGGGATATACTTGGCAACTCATTTTTTATTTTAAAGCTAGGTGGTTGACCTAGCTTTAAAATAAAAAAAGAAGATTAAAAAAGGGCAGGATCTAAATTAGATCCTGCCCTTTTATTTACGTTTTTATTATGGAGCATATGGATCAGGAATGATCTGGATATATGGTCTCTTAAACAGAGTAATCTCCTTTTTCTCTGGATCGTACTTGGAGTTTACAAAACATCTCCACTTGGAGTCGTCAATTCCAAGATAGTCTGCTCTGTAGTAGAAACCAGGATACCTGGACTCTTTCCTGAATTCAATGTGCATCATATGAAGCCTTACTGTCCAGAGCCTGTGATACTGTTCCCAGCACCTCATTAGCTCATGGAGATCCCTTGCAGCGAGTTTCTTGGAGTCTTCTTCTAACATATCTAACAGTTCAAATCCAACCTTCAGCATTGCTTCAGAAGTCATGTAGTATGTAGCACAACCACCACCGTATTCGTCAGTGTGTTTAATAAGCCTGAACATGAAGTTTCTTGGAGTAATAAAGTTTGGATTTACACTTGGATCAGTGGATTCATCTTTATATTGTTCATAGGTGTACCATGGCTGATAAATCATCTTCTTGAGTTCTTCTGGAGTTTCCTTGATTGTTGGTTTAAAATCTTTGTGATCTACGCACCAACGAATGAGCTGTTTGCCAGCAATTCTACCTTCTGCATGTGAACCAGAGGAGAACTTATGACCTGATGCACCAACACCGTCACCAGCAGTGAACAGACCATTTACTGTGGTCATTCTGTTGTATACTTTTCCATTATCTGCCTTGATCTTATACTCTTCTGGTACCCAATCCTCGTCTGGACCAGAGACCCAGATTCCACAGCAACCAGAGTGTGATCCAAGGAGATAAGGCTCAGTTGGCATAATCTCAGAGCCCTTTTCCTCAGGCTTAATATTCATACAAGCCCACAAGTTTGCCTGGCCAGGACACATGTCTAAGAAGTCTTCCCAAGCCTCAGCCTCTAACTGCTTTTGCTCAGCCTTAGATAGCTCTTTAAAGGTAGTCTTCAGAGCAGTTGCTGTGTCCATATAAATAGGACCACGACCTTCTCTCATTTCCCTGAGCATCATGTGGTTTCTGAGACATGTTGGAATTACACTACCCAATGCATAACCACGATCCTGATATGGTTTTAACATTGCAGCATTGGTCTGACAGTAGTCTTCACCTTTGGCATTAGTTGCCTTTGCCTTGAAGAGCAAGAACCAAGCACCAACAGGTCCATAACCATCTTTAAACCTTGTAGGTACAAATCTATTTTCCATCATTGTCATCTCAGCACCAACCTGAGCGCAAAGGGCATATGTGGAACCAGCATTCCATACTGGATACCATGCACGACCCATACCTTCACCAGTGGACCTTGGTCTGTAAACATTTACTGCGCCACCACAGGCAACCAATACGCCATTTGCTTTGATAATATAAACCTTATTTTCTCTTGTAGAGAAACCAACAGCACCAGCAATTCTATTTGGTTCTTTTGCATCAAGTAACAACTTAACAATAAAAAGCCTCTCAATATACCTATCTTCACCAAGGGCATTCTTTGCTGCTTCAGCAACAATTACTTTATAAGACTCACCATTGATCATGATCTGCCAGCGACCAGAACGTACTGGCTGAGCACCATTCCTCACAGCAAGACCTTCTGCCTTTGCCTTAGCACCATCTAATCTTTTACCATCCTTCATTACCCAAAGTGGAAGACCCCACTCTTCAAATAGATGAACTGAATTGTCAACATGACGACCAAGGTCAAAGATCAAGTCTTCACGAACGATTCCCATGAGGTCGTTTCTTACCATTCTTACGTAATCATCAGGCTCGTTCTCACCAAGATATGTATTAATAGCAGAAAGACCAGGAGCAACAGCACCAGACCTCTCCATTGCTGCCTTGTCAACTAAAAGTACTTTTACTCCATACTTATCAGCCCAGCGTACAGCCTCAAAAGCTGCACCGCATGCAGCCATACCACCACCAACTATTAATGCATCAGTCTCTAATTCTACTACTTCTGGTTCTGCCAGAGGCAAACCTCTTGGTTCCTCTTTAATGGGTAGCTTTGGCATATTTCTACTCCTTTTTCTTAGAGTTCATTTTTGTTAACTAAATAAGATCCCATAACCTACAATTGATTAGGCAGAAATCTTCCACGTCTTGGTAAGATCTGCTTCTTCAAGCTCATATTTCTTGTTGATAACCTCTTTGGGTGTTTTCACCTCAGTCTCATTAAAGAATAATGGACTCTCTAAATCACCCGCTTCTGGCTTACCTTCATAAGGTTTGATTGAGCCTTCTGGGGTAGTCCTGATTGGGAACTTAAACCTCTTGGTTTCTCCATTTCTAAATACAATTGTCCACATGATGTCTTCAGCACTTCTTAGAGGAATACTTGTTCCGCCCATTGGTGCAAAGTCAGCATATGGTCTTGCTGTGATTGCACCCTGAGGACAGATCTTGATGCAGGAATAACACTCCCAGCACTGATCTGGCTCTTGGTTATAAGCTTTCATTTCTTTTTCATCTAAGATCATTAAGTCATTTGGACAAATGTACATACACGCAGTCTTTTCTCCGCCTTTGCAACCATCACATTTTTCTGGGTTAACGTAGGTTGGCATACTTCTACCTCCTATTTTTTACTTTGTTATCTTTTTAACCTTTGCCAAAAAATTTGTGAAAAAAATATCAATGTCTCTTATTATTGTCAAGTGTTAAATTATACCAACTTTTTTATTTTTCACACATTCAAAAAATAGGTCAGCCCCTTTTGGCTGACCCTAATTTCACAAATTTATACCTCAATTTCTGGTGCTGGCAAAAATTCTGATTCCTTAGCAGCTAGTTCTTTGATCTCATTAACCTTTGCAAGAACACCTTCAAGTGCTGCAGCTCCCACATCTTTCTTTTCTACTACCTGATTGAAAAGTTCCCTTAAAAATGCCACAGGGACATCTGTAATTGCACCGCGGGAATCAATACGAGCAGTATCAAATTCTTTTAAGATCCTATCTTTCATTTCTTCAGACACTTCAACATTTAAGCAACGAAGTTCACCACCAAACATATATTGCACCTTTTCTTCTAACTCAGTGCCTTTTATTTTGGCGAACCGATTATCATCTAAAAGCACAACTATAAAATATGCCATTTTTACCCTCCTAATATTCTTTTATAGATCTTCCAAATCCACTTCCAATTCTTTTTCTTTGTTAATTACGTATTTTTCATTGCAGAATGGATAATTGAAATGCTTCCACCATTTCACGATTACTTTATATACTTCTGGGCGCATAATAATTGCAGGTGGTTGTACACCTTCTGCAACCATACCCCTAAGAAAACTTCCACTTAGTTTTTCGCGCTTATGACCACAGCTTTCACTATATGCCATCTCTTTACATGTTGGGCAATATGAGAACTCACGCATATTTTGTGGTCTTATTTGCAGACCATATGGCACCTCTGTTGGAGGTTTTGGAAATCCAAAGCTTGGGATACCTTCTGTCCAGAGGATTTGAGTAGCCCACTTATCATAGTATTCACCAACTGCAGCATGGTCACGACCAAACATGTGGTGTGTACATCCCATGTTCTGACGTATAATTCCATGGAGCAAAGACTCTAAAGGATTACCATATCTCATATCCCATAGACACATTGTAGTAAGCCTTCTCTCTGCTTTGATGTATCCAGCTGTTGTTACTGCCTCTTGCCCTTCTAAAATTGCCTCATCTGGATAGTCACCACGACGTTTTACACCAATGATAGCATTTACCAAAATACCATGACATGGCTCAACATCGCCAGTATATGCGGCATTCTTCATCAAGAACTCGTGACCAACATGCGGAACATTTCTTGTTTGGTGAGCAATTACTGTCCTCCAATTTCTCTTGTCAAATTCTTCTCTCGCCTTTCTTGGTGGATACCAGAAACGATCAAATGGAGGTTTGAATTTAGGCTCATTGATAATGGTATATTTTCCAGCAAGTACTATTGGTTGCAGACTGCGATAGATTACCCACCCTGGATGCTTCTTATTGAATTTCTCTTTTACAACTTCAGGATTTGCCTCTGGTGTACCAAAGGTCCTGTGTGCCAAATCCTCAGGATCTTCTATTTCCCAGACTTCTTCAATATCTAAAATCGCAAATGGCTTTCCTTTAAGAGTCAATACCAAACGATCACCAGCCCCCACACCTAAATTTTTATAATCCTCTTTGCTTATATCAAAGACCAATGGATATGGAAAAATCCAATCATTTAGCAGACGACGCTCTTTCAAAACCCTTTCAACTTCAGCCTTTGTCATTGAACCTTCTACAGGACTAAAAAATCCATAACAAATTGACATAATCTCACGATAAACATTGCGAACAGGAACTCCAGTCTCATAGTGAAGAGTAGGCTTAATCTCATATGTTGGGCAGCCCTTTATCATCTTCTTGGCAGCTTCTTTGTCCCTAAGTACTCTTTCTACCAATCTACCACCATGGGGCAGTGGTCTTTGAATTAAAAGGTTAGACATCTATACACCTCCTCATTTTTGATATTATGTTCACATTCAAACAGATCCTTTTGGGAGATACTTATATGAATCCTAAAATTTGTCAAGAAAAGATTTGTGAAAAAATTCACTTTTGTTTTCCTTAATAAATTAAATAAATTAACCCTCAAGGCCTTTCTCTTTTTATTTAAGTGTGATCAATTAAATAGATTACTGCTTTTTTAGGATTTCTTCTACACTAGATCTTGCTCCAATAATTTTTTCTAAATCCTGTGTCAAAAGCTTCACCATATTTTTGCTGCCTGATACATATGGCTGTGCTCCAATATAGGTTAATATTTACCTCCATTTTTATGCTTTACATACAATTACAAGTTTGTTAAAATTGATTATGTAAAATAACATTATAAAATTATTAATAAAAAAGGAGGAGCTTATGAGCACCTTAAAGGCTTTAGTTATTTGTGATGAACCAATAAGGCGTGATTTTTTGTTTAATGTCCTTACCAATGCTGGATATTTTCCTGTTTGGTATCAAAATATCTTTGCATATAGAAAGGCCATTAATCAAGATGAAATCCACCTGATTGTGGCTGATCTCTCAATTCCAATTGAACCAAAAATAGACATTATTATCAGGGGCTCTAAAAATTCGGCAAAACCTAGACTTATTACTATTGGGAAGATTGAATTCTTAAAATCTACGAATATATTAGATGATTATAGAGTGGATATTTTGGAAGATATCAATGAATTTCCAGCGCTGTTTCAAAAATAAACTACCCCCCAACTTAGCTAAATTAAAGAGGTATACTTTTGTTTTTATCTAATTTAGTGAGGAGATCTCTACCTATGAAAGATGCAAAACGAATTGGATTTGCAGGCACAGACGGAAGGACCTATCTTTCAGCTCATACAGTTTCCACTGCCACAAGTGAGAAATATAGCGGTAATTATATAGGAGTTGTAATTAGGGGTACATCTTCTATGCCGCAGTTTGCAAAGATTTTAGATCTGCCAATTGAATTTATCCCTACAAAAGATAACTCTGTCCAATCTTATGCAGAGTCAATTATTCAAGGCCTTAAAAATGGTGTGTTAGATTATGTAATGCCCTTACCTGAGGCACTACTTTTTGATGGGCTTGTTGATATTGTTTCTCAACAAGGCTTTTCTGACAAAATTGCAGGACTCACCAGAGAGTTTGCCTTTATTGAAGGTGATAAGGCAAGATGTAAACAGGTATTAAAAGATTTTCATGTCCCTTTTGCAGATGAGTGGACAATAGTTGATGCAAAATCTTATAAAGATGTTTTGTCTGCTTCTCTTAATTATATACACAAATATGGTGGAGCAGTTTTAAAATATCCCTTTAGTGCTGGAGGAAAAGGGTCAAGGGTAATACTCAATACATGGGAAATAGAAGAAGTATATACCACTTTAATAAATGACTATAAAAAATCCTATAAATCAATATGTAGAAATAAAGAGTGGCCCCTTTTGATTGAATCCAGAATGTCTGGTGTGGAAATAAGCTTTACTATATTTGTGGACAAAAATGGAAACTTTAGGATATTGCCAACAGCAATGGATTATCCTGAAAGATTTGAAGGCACAGCTGATAAGAAAAATCCCATTACAGGAGGAATGGGGGCCATCTCACCTCATCCTTTTGAATCAAAAGAGTTGATTGAACTTGCCGAAGATTCTATAGCAAGCCCAATAGTAGAATATTTAAAACAAAATGGCGCCCTGAGACCATGTGTATTATATCCAGGCTGTTTTGTATCATTTAAATTAAATGGTGAAAATAAATTAGTGCCCACTAAAATAAGGGTTTGTGAAGTAAATATTAGGCCTGGAGAGCCTGAATTTCAGGCAGTTGTAAAAAGGCTTAGAAACTTGGGCCAATTAATAGAGGCAATGTTTAATGGCACATTGGATGAAGTTGAGCCTGAGATAAGGGAAGATCAGATTTGCATTTGTATTGCATTGGTCACAGGTCCTGGTGGCCCTGATGGCCAAAAGGGTTATCCCTGGAGTGTCACAAAATTTGAGCCTGTTGAAATAGATTTTAACTATTTTAGGAAAAAAGGTATCCAGCTGGTGCCATCAGGAATGGGTTATTCTGATGAAAAGGGATTTTTCTCCGATGGAACAAGGATAATCTATCTTATTTCCAATGCTACAGTAAAACCAAATGAATCCAGGGCAAAGGTTGCAGAAAAAGTGAGAAACAAACTTTTAAATAGTTTTGATATGGGAAAGGTCAGGGTAATACCAAGAGAAGATTCAAAAGGTAATAGGCTGGATTTGAGAAGAGATATAGGTATACACTATGAGATAGCAGAAAAACTTGGGGTTAAATAGATACTCTTCATAAATTTGTGAAATTATTGAGCCTCTAACATTATTTGTGTAAATCCCTAGATGTCAAGATTAGAGGGAGTAGCGATGTTTATTCTTTCCCCCAAATAGATATAAAAGTGGGGCGTAGATTTTAGACCAATTTTTGATAAGCACACGTGCTCAAATATTGTCAACAAATTTTGACCCCAAGTGTTTGGCTTTATAAAGTAGCTTCCAAATCCCCATTAATTTTAATTTATAGTTATCCGCACAACTTCATATAATATGGGGTGCCCTTTAAAAATTTTTCTATCCAGCTTTTAGCAAAACTTATTTTTTTACATAACCCAAGTTTGTCACTTTTTTTGTAAGATATTGTAATTATTGAATTCAATCATCTTTTTCTTCACTACAAATCTATCAATTAATTTTTAAAATGCTAGATAAAGGCTTTAAAGGAAGTTCCAGGGCATTATATATCTCCAGTTGAAAAGATTCTAATTCTGTTATTTGTCTCAGATGGATTGTTTTACCTTCCTGGGTTATCATAGTGGTGGTTACTCTAATTTCTGATTAGTTTTAAATTCTCTTCCGTGGCTATACCTGCATCTATAACTACTGTAAGCTTGCCTGTAAGCGATCTTGGAGAATCTATAAAAAGATCATCTAAAATCTTCTCCAGTGTTGAGGCTTCCGACACATTACCAGGAAAAATCCTGCTGGCCTTGGGAAAACCATCTTCATCAACTACTATACCTACTGTCACTAATGGCCTATCATTTCGTTTCTCCTTAGATAGACCTCTCTTTGATAATTCTGAGCTTGTAACCTTCCCCTCAAAATATGTATTAGTCAGATC
>Ga0256842_1000758_pt1 | contig 28102 bp, 25 predicted proteins | sample 4559240metaG_FD_185973 | JGI IMG/M metagenome (GOLD analysis project Ga0256842, IMG submission 185973) | Hydrothermal vent microbial communities from Guaymas Basin, Mexico - 4559-240 | ecosystem: Environmental > Aquatic > Marine > Hydrothermal vents | place: Mexico: Guaymas Basin | collected... | reverse complement strand
TGGCCCCGGCGCGGTGCAGTATGGTTCTTCCGGCATGGGCGGCGTGGTTAACATCATCACCCGCAAAGGGGATAAAAACTCTTTATTTGTCGCTGGCGGTGTTGGTTCGTTCAACGCCAGCGAGGGCAGCATCGGCGGCACGGCCAATCTTGACGGTGTCGATTTTGCCGGGGCATTTACCCGCCGCAGCCGCGACGCCTACAACAGCGGTGACGACAAGCGCTACAACAACACCGACCTCGACGAACAGACTGCCGTCAGCGCCCAGTTGGGTTACACCTTTGCCGCTAATCAGCGCATGGGAGTCATCTACACTTCATCTGAGGTTGAAGATGCTGGAAGCCCCAGTTATTTCAGCAAGATAGATTATGATGACACCACCGACAAGGATAACTGGTCCATCGATTTCAAATATACCGGCAGCAGTGCCGCTGGTCGTGTTAACTGGATGGCGCGTTATTTCTTTGGCAAAGACAAGAATCTGTGGCGCGATCCTCCCGCTTCTGATCCCAGTGCTTGGGGTTTTGACAACGGCATCCCGTCTAAAAACGAAACTGAACAGAAAGGCGCCCAGGCGCAGGTGAGCGCCACTTTTGCCACAACCACCATCACCGTCGGTTTCGACTGGCTTGATTATGAAGTTAAAAATACCTGGACGCCTGAAAAAAGTACCTACGAAAATCCGGCGTTGTTTCTGCTCGGGCGTACCAGCCTGCTGGACGAGCGCCTGACCATCAGCTACGGCTTGCGCTACGACTGGTACGCGGTGGAGATGAAGAATCCCAAAGGGCGCGACGAGGATCAAAGCAACGCCACGCCGCAGATCGGTGTAGCTTTTATGCTCAATGATCATTTGAAGCTTCGCGCTCAATATGCCGAGGGTTTCATGATGCCCGCCGCCGACCAATTGGCTGCCGACTACTACAATTGGGGCAGCCACTATGTGGGTAACGACGACCTTGACCCTGAAAGCAGCAAAACCTGGGAGGGTGGCATAGATTATAGCGCCAACGCTCTTAACGTGTCGCTCACCTATTTTTACACCGATTTTGAGGATAAAATTGTCAGCAGCCGCCTGGCCAACGGCGATCGCAGCTGGGACAACAGCGGCGATGCCACCATCAGCGGTTTTGAAACCGCGTTATCTTACGATATCGGGTTGGCGCTTAAACTGGCGTGGGAGATTCGGCCCTATTTCAGTGCCACTTTCCTTGACGAATACGACGATGATAAGACCCACGCCGACCTGATGTATGTAAGCCAGACCACTTACAGCGCCGGTATCGGCGTGGGCGACGGCGATGGCTTTGCCTGCCGCTTCAACGTGGCCTATGCCAGCAGCCAGGATGTACAGGACTGGGAAAGCGCCTATGGCGCGCATACTACTTTGCCACACTCCACCGTGGCGGATTTGTTTGCGTCTTATCGGTTGCTGCACAGCGACAAGGGCGGCGACCTGACAGTGCGCGGGGAAATCCGCAACCTGTTTGACGAGGATTACGCTTATGTCAAAGGTTATCCCATGCCGGGACGCAGTTTCTTTGTCGGCATGCGCTGGGATTATTAAACTGCCATGGAGCTGAAAGCCCTGCTGCTCGGTTTGCTGTTTTCGCTGGGGGTGTTTGCCCTGAAAAGCGGCGCAGGGCTCGGTTATATCATGCGTAAGAGCACTAACGGGCGCAGGCGGTCAGTTGCCGTCTGCGCCTTTGTTGCCGCCTACGTACTGCTGTTTGTCGCTGCCGGACAGATGTTGCGCGGCTACGATTTTCTCGCTCACACAGACAGCGTTACCGCGCTGTTGCGCCACGGCATGAGTGTCCATTTTGTTTTTGCCTGCGCTCTGCTGCTATGGGGGCGGGCGCTGCTGGTGCAAGCACCAGATATCAGCACCCACAGCGGCTCATCGGCGCTGCTGCTGGCGCTGCCCTGCCCGGTGTGTTGCAGCGTCATTCTGTTCAGTGCGGCGCTGCTGCTCAATCTGTTTCCGGCGCGCGATTATCTGCTGCTGGTGCTGGCGCTGGCATTTATCCTGATGGCGCTGGCCAGTGCCGCCGTCTTTTACCTGCTGCCGGTGCGGGTACCGCACCACCTGCTCGGCGCTGCCATGGTAACGGCGGCAACCTATTTTTTGCTCACCATCTTTATTGTACCGCAATGTGCCAATTTAAGCCGTGTATATCGGCTGGCGCAACCGGTGGCAAGTTCCAGTAGTTCTTATTTTTTTTACCTGCTGGCGCTGCTGTTTCTCATCGGCATCATTCGCGGCGCAAGGAGAACACCATGGAAATAACTGCTCTGCTCAAATCGTTCATCTATGTTACCTCGTCCGCATTGTTTGTGCCGGTACTGCTGGCACTGACCATACTCACCCTGTGGATGGTGATGTACTGCGGCACTTTTTGCGCCATGTGGCTGCAACGGCGGCGACTGTCGCGCGAGTTTGATGCCATAGCAGCGCTGCTCCAGGGCGATTTTACGCCGTTCACCGCCCCGGTACGCGCTTTTGCCGCCGCCGTTGCCGCTTTGGATACGTGCTGTCACGAGACGGCGGTAATCAACCTGCTGCGCGATTATGAGCTAAGTAGCTGGAAACGGCTCGACACCCTGAAACTGGTGATTCGCATCGGCCCGGGATTGGGACTCATCGGTACCCTTATCCCCATGGGCACCGGGCTGGCGGCACTGGGTCAAGGTAATCTCACCCAGCTTTCCGGCGACCTTGTTATCGCTTTTACCACCACCGTGGTGGGGATGGCACTGGGATTGCTCAGCTACATGTTTTTTACCATTCAGCGCCGCTGGGTGGAGGAGGATATGAAAAACATGGAACTGTATGCCGAAATTATCGTTGGAGACAGGTCATGAAATACCTGCGGCGGCGCCAGAATCGCGGTAGCGGTTTAAGCGACAACGATCCCATGAGCGCTGTAGCCAACCTGTTCGACATCGGGCTGGTATTTATCGTCGGCCTGTTGCTGGCGCTGTTTGGCGCTTTTCACATGGAGGATCTGCTCAAGCCCGACAGCAACCTCACCATCACCCGCCGCGCTGCCGACGGCAGTATGGAGGTGATTGTAAAAAAGGGGCGTAAAATCGAAGCATTCAAGGTGAGCAAAGACAAAACTACCGGGCGCGGTGAACGACTTGGTGTTGCTTATCGCCTGCAGGACGGCACCATGGTGTATGTACCGGAAACAAAAGGAGCCAGGCAATGAAACGATTTACCGCCACGGCGGCGCTGGTTTTGGCGCTGCTGGCAACTGCGGCGCTGGCGGATAACTACCCGCTGCACTTCAACGACGCCGCCGGTCATGCCATTACCATCACCGCACCACCGCAGCGGGTGGTGTCGCTGGTGCCGTCCATCACCGAAATGCTGTTGCGTATCGGTGCCGCCGATGCCGTGTGCGGCATCACCTACCACTCGGTACTGCCGCCCGAGGCGGCAGGAAAAGCGATTATCGGCGGCTTTTTTCATCCTGATCTGGCCAGCATAAAAAAACTGCGCCCGCAAGTGGTGTTTTACGCCGCGTTGCAGCAGGAGATTGTCGCACCGCTGCGGGGTCGGGTACAGCTTGTCCGCCTGGATATCAACTCCATCGCCGACGCCTTTGCCACCATCCGCCTGCTGGGCAGGATGTTTAACTGTGAACAACGCGCCGCCGCGATTGTTGCCGGGGAACAGCGGCAACTGGAACTGATCAGGCGGAAAACCACCGCCATTCCCGCGGCAAAAAGGGTGCGGGTACTGCGCCTGATGGGACGCGACAGCATTATGACACCGGGAGATGATTCATTTCAGAATGACTACATCCGCGCCGCCGGCGCCATAGCTCCACACTGGGGGAAAAACGGCAGTGTGATCGGTATCTCCCTGCAACAGTGGCGTGAATTCAATCCACAATTTATATACGCCTGTTACGGCGACAAACAGGTGGCAGAACTGCTGCGGCGCCCCGGCTGGAACGAGGTAGACGCGGTACGTAACGCTCGCATCGTCTATTTCCCCTGCGACCTCACCTGCCGCGCCGCTACCCATTGCGGCTACTTTACCGCCTGGCTGGCTGCGTCTATCTACCCGCAATGGTTTGGCGATCCGACTCATTTTGTCTTGCCGCAGCAGGTAGTGGACACCAGGCCGCTGCAGGTAGATTGCCCCGGCGTCAAACAGGCGCAGTTGGTCACCAGCACCATCAAGGATTTTCGTAACAAGGCGGTAGTGATTACTTTTGACCGACCGACCAGGATAGTTTCCACCCTGGAGGGGGAGCGCGACGCTGTCACCACACTGGCAAACAACTATTTTCCGCCGCCGGCGTGGGGGTTGGGTCATCAAGCCGCCCTAGCGGCGCTGCGCGCCTCTACCCTGAAAGTTCTCGGCCTAAACCCGGAACACACCTCCATACTGTTTACCGGTGCCGATATGGACAATGTGGCTGTGGAAAAGCGGAGCTACCGCGCTCTGCAGGTGGTTGCGGTGGTTACCGCCGGTGTTCACGGTAACGCCATGCGCATGGGGGCAGACAGTGGCACTTTTTACCCGCTGAATGCCACCGACCACAACAACAAACCCGGCACCATCAACATTATCCTGCTCAATAACGCCCGCATGAGCCGTCGCGCCATGACCCGGGCCATCATAACCGCCACCGAAGCCAAAAGTGCCGCACTGCAGGATCTGGATATCCGCTCCAGCTATGCCCGCAGTGCCCGCCAGGCCACCGGCACCGGCACCGACAACATTGTTGTCGCCTCCGGCACGGGCCCGGCCATCGACAGCAGCGGCGGCCATACCAAGATGGGCGAACTTGTCGCCAGGGCGGTATACGCCGCCGTGCAGCGGGCAATATGGCGGCAGAACGGTCTGGTGAGTAGTCGTCCGGTATTTCAGCGTCTGCGTGAGCGTGATATCGACCTGTACCAGTTATGCCGTAACTGGTGCGATGACGATGGTGATGTCGCCCCACTGTATGCCAGACTGGAAAAGCTGCTGCTACGCAAGGACAACGCCGGTTTTATCGAGGCGTTGATGGCGATAAGTGACGATGTAAACAGGGGCTTGATACAGGATGACAGCGCGGTTGATGCCTGGTGCCGGGCCGTGGCGCACCGCAATGGCGCAGCAGCTACCGACAATATCCCCTCCCTGCCCGGCCAGCCGCAACCACTGTTAAAGGGGCTGGCGGCACTGCTGACCGCCGCCGCGACAGAGCTGGACTGATATGTATCGTAGCGCGTCCCTGGCCATAGCCCTGACCTTGCTGCTGTTTACCTGTATGCCGGTAGCGGCGGCCCAACTTACCCTTATGGTGCTGGATAACGATTCGTATCTGGCGACTAATGCGGTAAAGGGGCTGGATATCGGTGTGGATATAATGGTGGTAACAGCTACCCAGCTTAAACACAGCTCCGCAGCCCTGCAACGCGCTATCGACGCCAGCAAGGTTATTGTGGTGGATGTGATGGACAACGAGTTGGAACGCTACTTAAGCGAGCATATCCGCCTGGACAATAAAACGATCTACGCCCTGCGCGGTTCCCGTGACGATGAACGGCTTAAACAGCGCGGCTTTATTTTTGATGAGCAAATCGCCGCTTATTACCGCTATCTGTGCAGCGACAATGTTCGCAATATGTTGCGCTGTGTGGCCGGGCGGCATTTCGACGCCGCCATCACCTGTGCTCCGGTGCGCAAGTTGCCGCAGATGGGCATCTACCATCCCGCAGCTACCGGTATATTTACCAGCTATGATGCTTACGCCGCCTGGCAGAGTCAATATCACGGCTACCGATCGGAGCAGGCCACCATTGCGCTGTTATTCTATTCGGCATCGTTGAGTATTGGCCAGAAAGAACCCATCGACTATCTGATAACCACGCTGGAACAGGCCGGTTTCAATGTGCTGCCGTGCTTTGGCAGCGACGCGGCGACAATCACGCGTTTCTTGACGGATAAAGATGGTCGTGCCCGCGTTGCCGCAGCGGTGGCATTTACCCTTAAATTTACCTCGGCGCTGACCAAACAACTGGCACAGGCGCTTAGACAGCTGGATGTGCCGCTGTTTAACGCCATCAGCCTGTATGGGCCCACCATTGCCCAGTGGCGCGCCAGCGCTGCCGGTATCGACGGGAACGAAGTTACCTGGTGTATGGCAGCAGCAGAGATATCCGGTCTGATAGAACCGACGCCGCTGGCGGGAAAACAACAACGGCACGACCCGGACAGTGGCCGGATATATTGTGTGAAAAAGCCGATAGCGGAAAACATCGCCCTGCTGGTGCAGCGACTGCGTCATCTGGTGCGGTTACAGCAAAAAGCCAATAGCGATAAAAAGCTGGCCATAATGTTTTACAACCACAGTCAGGGTAAACAGAACATCGGTGCCAGCTATCTCAATGTGTTTGCCAGTCTGCAGACCATCATTGCCGCCCTGAACGCTGCCGGCTACACCACCGCCGCAGTTAACAGCGCCAGCGAGATAAAACGCCTTATCCTTACCTCGGCACGCAACGTCGGCGCCTGGGCGCCGGGGGAACTGCAACGGATGCTGCGCTCACGCGAGGTAATCCGACTCCCCATCGCCACTTACAAACGCTGGTTCGCCGCGCTGCCACAACCGTTCAGGCGCCAGGTGATAAAACAATGGGGAACGGTGGATAAAAGCAAAATTATGCGCGTGGGCAACGACCTTATCATCCCGGCGCTGCGCCGGGGCAATCTCGTACTGCTGCCGGAACCGGCACGCGGCTGGGGTGACGACCCGATGAAGCTGTACCACGATACCACCCTGTATCCACACCATCAATATCTGGCGGTATATCTGTGGCTGCAGCACCAGTTTGATGCCGACGCCATTATCCATCTCGGCACCCACGCCACCTGCGAATGGACACCAGGCAAACAGGCGGGGCTATCGCCGCAATGCGCACCGGAAGTGCTGGCCGGCGCTGTTGCCAATATCTATCCTTACATTGTCGACGATGTCGGCGAGGGGATTCAGGCCAAACGGCGCGGCCGGGCGGTAATTATCTCCCATCTAACACCGATGCTGAAAGAGGCCGGCCTGCAGCGCGAATACCGCAAGATGGCGGCGCTTATAAACGACTACAGCCGCGCCAGTGCCCGCCACAGCGCCACCGCTGCCCCACTTCTGACCGAAATACGCAGTCTGGAGCATGCCACCGGCATCGACCACGACCTGGCTGCCGCTCTCAGCTTGCGCGGCATCGACCTGGCCCGCTGCAGCGCAGATGAGCATCTGCAATATCTTGAACATTACCTGCAGAAGTTGGGCGAGAGTACCATCCCCTACGGTCTGCACACCTTTGGGCATGTGGCTGATGACGCCGCCATTGCCGCCATGAGCGCCACCATCTGCAAGGTCAATCCCGACTGCAACCGCCAGCAGATTGCCGCCCGCCTGCGCCGCAGTGCCGCCGCCGAAATAACCGCCCTGCTGGCCGCATTGCGTGGCCGCTATATCGCGCCCGGCAGCGGCAACGACCCGCTGCGCAATCCCGACGCGTTGCCCACCGGACGCAATTTTTACGGCTTCGACCCGCATAAAATCCCCAGTGCGGCAGCGTGGCGACTGGGCCAACAAGCGGCCGAGGAGATTATCGCCGCCTATCGCCACAAACATCAGCATTATCCCGATAAAGTGGCGGTGGTGCTGTGGGCCACCGAAACCTTGCGTAACGAAGGGGTAAACGAGGCGACCATCCTCTATCTTCTCGGGGTGGAGCCACGCCGTAACGCCGCCGGGCGGGTGCTGGGGCTGCGGGTGATTCCGGCGCAACGCCTGCATCGGCCACGTATCGATGTTCTCATCAGCGCTTCGGGATTATACCGCGACATGTTTCCCGCCAAACTTGAGCTGCTCCATCAGGCGGTGCAACTGGCGCTGCGTCAGGACGACATCGACAATTTTGTTCGCGCCAACAGCGCCAGAATTGCCGCCCGCCTGCGTGCCGCCGGAATGGATGCCGCCACGGCAGGCCGCTTCAGCCGGGTACGGGTTTTTTCTGAGCAGCCGGGCTCCTACGGCAACGGCGTCTCCCAGATGGCGGCAAACTCCGCCATCTGGGAAAAACCGCAGGAGATTGTCGACGTGTTTGAGCGGCGCAGTTCCTTTGCCTACGGCGGCGGTCTCAAAGGTGCAGCCGCCAGCGAAGCCCTGAAAAGCAACCTGAAAGATGTAGATGCCACGGTGCAGGCACGCTCCTCCAACCTGTACGCCCTGCTCGATAACGACGATGTATTTCAATACCTGGGCGGATTGAGCATGGCGGTACGGGCGGAAGCGGGAGCAACACCGGAAACGCTGATACTGCGTCAGCAGCGCCCAGGGCAGGTGGATATCGACGCCGTGGCAGCCAGTATCGGGCGCGAAAGCCGCAGCCGCTACCTCAATCCGCAGTGGATAATCGCGATGCAGCGAGAAGACTACGCCGGCGCACGCGCCATGGCTCATTTTGTCGAATACCTGTGGGGCTGGACGGTAACCACACCGGAAAAAGTCAGCCAAAAACTGTGGCAACTAAGCTATGAAGTATACGTCAAGGACAAGTATAATCTGGGTATGAAGAAGTTTTTCAGCGCCGCCTCGCCGTGGGCGCAGCAATCCATCAGCGCACGCATGCTGGAAGCGGTGCGCAAAGGGTACTGGCAGGCCGATGCCGCAACGCAACGCAATCTGGCAGTGGATTACGCCATGAGCGTGATACAAAAAGGGGTGGCCTGCTGCGACCATACCTGCAACAACCCGCTGCTGAACCAGATGGTGGTCGCCATCATCTCTCTGCCCGGAGTAATGGCGCCACAACTGGTGGCGCAGTTCAAGCTGGCGGTGGAACAGGCGGCACAAAAATCGCTGCGCGAGCAGGTACGCCAACGCCGCGCTCTGCAACAGCAGCTCACCGCACCGGGATCAGGCGACAATGGCGGTAGGGCTCCAAACACTGCGGCACGCACCGTTGGCGCCAACGTGGTGCATGGCTACAAGATGGAAAAAATCAACCGCGACGACGAGCGCACCGAACTAACTTCGTCCGGGGTGCAATGGCTGGCCGGGCTGGCGGTAATGGCAATTATCGCTCTGGCGTTACTAGGCGCACGGCGCGCGGGCATCAACAACAGGGAGTAACAACAATGGACAGCAACGTCATAACCATGAGCGTGGAGGGAGTGCCGCACCACGCCGCGGTGCTGGCACAGATGGGCTTTGCCGCAAGCCGCGCCACCACCGCCGGACGTTTCAAGGGTCTGGCCGATTACCCGCAGATAATCGACATGTTTATCGAACGGTTGCAGCGCAGTGCAGCGCTGGCAGCACAATACTGATCAGCAACTGACTTTAGCGACTCGTACAGGAGTTGTCTCAACAGACAACTCCTGCATTTTCCTATTTCTTTTTGACGAACGGATTACCGCTTTTATTGCTCACGTTATCCAGATACCACTGACCATCGCGCAACACCCAACGCTCGTGTAGTGATACGCCGGGAATCTTGAACCCCATCTGAACCGTATCAAAAGCTACTACTACATCGGCGACGGTACCGTTTTCCTTCAACTTGATCTCGCCCACACTGAAAGCAGCCACATTCAATTTACCGGAACGGATCACATCACTGCGACTGACACTGTCATCCATGCTTGCCAGGGACAAGTCATAGACTTTACCCCAGTTGCCATCATGTTTCGCCTGCCATACATCCTCTACCCGCTGCCGCAGACTGGAAACAGAATCCTCCGGCGTCAGGTTTCCGGCAGAAACACATGCAGTCAACACAAACGCCAGACAAACTGCTACAACCACTTTGACTGACATAAAAAGACTATTGCTGTTTTTTGTTTTCATTATTCACCCTCTGCATTTTACGTATCTGTTCAGGAACCTTCACCTGCTTCTTTTTCATTGCCTGCATAAATTCCTGCGGCGACATGGTACGATATGAGCTAAGTTCCTTCTTCAACTTATCCTCTTTCATCCTGCGCAAACCGCGTTTGAACTGCTGCACTTCCAGCCGGTACGCCAACATCGGCTCGGCATAGTCGAAATTGGATTTTACCCCTTTATCAAGAGGCACTATTTTATCATCAACTTCAGTCATGCGACCATCAGCAAAATAGCACTGTGCCGTTGAGATCAGCGCACCGTTTTTACCGTTTTTCAACAACCACGCGGTACCGAAATGTTCTTTGGCATAGTTACGCGTACCGCCACCACCAACCAGCAGTAGATCAATACCGGTGGTATGCTGGGCAATTTTACGTGCCGCAGCCAGGCCGGTGTCTGCCAGCACTACTACTGCATCAACCTTGCTTCGAATTCGAGATAACACCTGCTGCAGAGCCGGTAACGGATCAGTAACAATTATACCCAGCTGCTGCTGTTGTTCAGCTGTGACGGCATTTTGCGCCACTACTCCGGTTACCGCCACACTAACGCCGCCAATTTCCAGCCGCAGCCAACTTTGCCACAGCGCTTTTTCTCCGCCAGCCATCTGCACGTTAGCGCTTACCAGCGGCATTTTAAGCTCATCAACGTAGGCGCGCAATTCCTTCAGCCCCTGCCTCAACTCGGACACACCGAGATTAAGAGCATTATAACCAGCCTGATTGAAGCCACGCGCCATGGCACGGTTTTTAACGCTGGGATACGGATCGTCACCCAAGGCGTTACCACAGTCGAAAATTAATGTCTGCGGTTGGCGTTTTTTCAGCTCTACCAGATAGCTCGTCCGCCGGACGAGCCCCCCCAGGGGGTTGCTTACTCAGCCAACAGTTTCGAGGTGTCCTTGAATATCACCGGTATATGCCACTACCAACTCCGGCTCGCGCCAGGTATCAGCAGCTATGGCCGCACTGGTCAGGGCCAGCAGCATTATCAGGGCAATACGTGCATAGTTGAACATTTGTTTTACCAATGTATTCTCCACGTTATAAATTGTTTCCGGTTTGCAATCGCGGTCTGAAGACCGCTCCCACAGAAATCGCTGCCGTTATGGTGCCGTTAGCGGGCAGCCAGTAACTACATTATTATCCACACCACCGTACAACACCAGCCCGGCAATAACGCCGCTGCTTTCAATCCGCAACCACGCTGGCGTTTTATCCAACACCATGGCCGGGAACAACGAACGTACGGCAAACACATCCTTGCTCTGGCGCTCAATGCGTCGCTGCACCACGCCGCCGGCAATAGGCTCGCCACTATCGTCGTAAGCGATAATGGTTACATCAACCGCTCCCTGCCCCGGATTGCACAACGCCACGCCGGTCCACCAGTAACTGTCGCTGGCGATATGCGGTACTGTAAGCACGCTGGCGTGCAGCCGCGGTGCCAGTAACGGCACTCTGGTCAGTCCTTCCGCCGTTTCATAGCTAACATAGCCACACACTGGCTCTGTTGCCTGCACGGCCAATGCTGTGGTTCCCAGTACGGGGCGCGACACCGCGGTAAAAATATCACCACCGAGCAGCAGGGTTCTCTTTTCGTGAGGGGCTAACTGCAACTGTTCACTGGCATACACTCCACCTGTCAGCAGATTAAAAGTTACCGTCGTCGACACAGCCGCCGGATTTATCACTGTTACCTTAGTGTTCCACGAGCTATCCACCGCCACATGGGGCATAATCAGACTGGTAGCACTGTCGCCGAGTGCCGCCAGAGATTCGTACTTGGTGCCGCCGTAGCGCCAGTTGATATAACCGCGCAACACCGGCGCATCGGTATGAATCAAATACCAGGCGTTATCTATATTGGTATGAAACGGGTTGTTGCCCTCGCCGTACTGCACCGTGGTATACGGAGGCACCGAAACGGTTCTGGTACCCACGGACTCACCAGCGGCATTGTACAGGTCAAAGATCACGTCGTGACTGCCACTGCTGATATTTACCACGCCGAAATCCACCGCCTTGCCAGCATCGTACATGGACGACGTATCGGGGATGACCAACGCAGCTGCACCGGGATCATTGGAACCGAACCCGCTCATATTTTTGCCCCATTCGCCACCTATGTACACCTGCTGCAATGCCGCACCATTGGTAATTTTGAGCGCACGGGCGGCATTTTTAACATGCAGTGGCAACGGAAACATTGAAAGTGTAGCCAGATAGCGCTCTCCCGGCTGCCAAGTGCGTGGCGACAATAACGTACGCTGCGGTGTGCCATCGCTGTTACACGCGACCACGGCCACATTTTCCACCGCTGTTGTACCGGTGTTGGTAAGAGCAAAACCATTCCAGGCCGATCCACTGCGCAACGACGGCTGGCATCTGTCGCGATTAGAACGGACAGCACATGTAACCCGGCAAATTCCCGCCTTGTCATAACTGGTGCGAGTGATGGAGACGACATATCGTCCAGCTACTGCAGCAGTATAACGCAGTGATAGCTTCTCCCGCAGATATTCATCCAGCACCACTTTACCGTCAGGAGCAGTTACCACAATATGTGAATAAGGATCGTCGGCATCTATACGGTCAAAATCGAGAGACAGCAAGTCTCCAGCGGCACAGTCGACATAGTAGGCATCATCGTTGAGAGAAATGAGCACCTGCTCCCCCTCAGGTAGACGCACCGGGTTGTCCGACTCCAGTTCATCATCGCGACTCAGCGCAATGCTCTTGATGGTTTCATAGTCAATATAGGGATTTGTCGAGGCAGTCTCCAAAGGATAAAACAAAGACTTGGGATGCTGATACACACTGTTGCCCTGCCAACTGCCGCCGGTAATTTCACCAGCACTATTTACAGTAAGGCGATATTCAAAATAGGAGGGCATCTCAACAGTACCGCAAAAATCGGCATCCACACGATCATCGGCATACCAGATATAGCACTTGACATCCTTATAACCGCTGCCGCTGGTGATATCCATGGAAAAGCGGTAGATCGGATAAAACCAGGTTTCATCCGCCCCCCCCAGATCAGCGACAAACGCGCGCCTGTTTTCATGCAGATATTTAAGGAGAAACACGTGGAAATCCACCGGGCTGTTGGTGCCACGCACCGCCAGATTTACGTCGTTATCGTGTGCCAGAGTAATAAGGCCTTTTTTGTCGCCAATACGAAACAACACACCGCCAATTACTGAAGGGACAAACGGAATGTTTTCTACAGTGGCAGCCGCTGCCCACGCGTGGCACAAGCCAAACCAGTTTGGCGCCGCCGGATCGTAATGATAGGTATCCTCCCACCTGGTGGCATCACCAGGATAGGCGCCGTTAACATACAACTCATATTTCTCGATAGGAGCCGGCTCATCGGTCCAGCGGCTGTAACCGTTGGACAAAGCGCCGCCGTTGAACGACCACCAGTAACCGGACCACGATTTGAACGCCGCCTGGCCGTCAATCAACTCCGCAGCAGCCAATGAGGGCAGCAACATCAACAACGCAAGCAACAATGATATGGAGCGCATCATTTTGTCACCCCTCCACCAAAGGAGATCAACCACGAACGCCGTTGTGGAGTTTGTTCGTACAACCACCAGCCCAACTGCGGACTCCACAATTGGCGCAGCACTGTTGTACCGGTGTCGTCCTGCAAGTTAATCCAGTAAACATCCGCAAGGTCAACCTTGCCTTTTATTTCATCGCTGACGTATTCCTCCGCATCCGGCGCTGGAGCCGTTACCATAGTATAGCTGGCAGCAATGACCAGCCCGGCCACGCTGCGCCGGTCGGTTACCTTTTTTTCCACTCCGCAGCCGTGATGACCAAGATCATCATAAGGCACAGGATAACCGTGTGAGAGAGCTACCGCATTGTCTGAACAGACCAACTTTCGGCTGTGCATGGTATCACCGTAAACAGTAACTGCACGAAGGCGCTGGTCCGCAGTGTAACGCAGCAGCATAACCGGGGTAGTTTGGGCAGAAGAGTACACCTGCACATTGGCAGGATCAGTCAAATCTAAACGCCACACCTGCTCCTGCCCCCAACCGGAGGCATCCGGGCTGAGATAAACGCTGCGCAACGAAACAAAACCAACACTGCGGCCAGCAGTTACAGTGCCAACGCAGCACAACAACAGCAACAATATTGTCGCCATAGTCAAAGCAATCATCTGTTTTTTCAGCACAGCATATCCTCCAGTAAGATTTATATAATGTTAACGCGTATCTGGCAACAATCGTGGCCTGAACACTGCTCCTGCTGAACTGTCACCTGCCAAGACGCGGAGCGGTTTGAAGCGACATTCCTGTCGCGATTGGTGCTGCGGTGGTGCCTGTTTACCTGCCACAGCGCACAAACATACGCCGATGCAGATTAACAATCGCAGTCTGAAGATCTCTACTGCAGAGATGGTGCTGACCACGAATATACCCTTTAACAGATTTCATTATTTGAGACAACGTGCCTTTGCGCAGTTCTGACAACTAATACCCAGTCGCTGGCTGGCTACAAGCCCACGTTGCTCCTGATGAGCATAGGTATTTATACATATCTGCGCCACGTCCGCATTGCTGAGCGATAATCGGCACAAATCTGTAATATTGGTAAGCAAACAAAGAAACAAAGGTTATCCTGAAGTGAATAGCGCCTTACTAGCAAAGCGAATCTGCGCTGCCAATTTATGCCGACCTTCCATAACCGAGCCATTATATATCAAAAATCTGAATTTGTAGTTACGAATTATCGTCGAGCCATGGGAAGCCCCTGAGCGACTAAACAGAAAAGCTGCGGCGCTGTCATGTAGCTTACAGCACCTCCAGCTCAGCGTGGAGGGCTCCGGCTGCTTTTATGGCCTGGAAGATGGCAATCAGATCGCGAGGGGTAGCGCCGATGGCGTTAAGTGCCCGCGATACCGCACCAATGCTGACGCCCTTGGGCAGTACCACCAGGTTACCTTCTTCTTCGGTGGCAATGGCTTGGGTTTCCGGCACGGTAACGGTACTGCCGCGACGGGAGAAGGCTCCCGGCTGGGAAACGGATGCCGATTCGCTTACTACCAGGTTAAGGTTACCGTGGGAAACCGCCACAGTGGAAATCCTTACGTTTTCACCCATGACGATGGTTCCGGTACGCTCGTTGACAATAATTTTTGCCCCCATGTCCGGCTCAACCTCCAGATGCTCAATCTGGGCGATATAGGAGATGAGGGAGTCCTGGTATTTATCGGCTATTTCCACCAGCATACTGGCACTGTCCAGCGGTTTGGCCACCTGCTGACCAAAGTGGCGGTTTATCGCCTTGGTCATACGCAATACAGTGGTAAAATCCGGGTCGCGCAGACGATAATGCAATGCGCGGTGTTCATCAATATGGAACTGTACTTCGCGCTCAACGATGGCGCCGTTGGGAATACGCCCCACGGTGGGGTGGTTTTTCTGTACTTTGGCTGCCTTGCCACCAAAGGCAATGGCACCAACGGCCAGTGGACCCTGAGCTACGGCATATACTTTGCCGTCGGGACCATCCAGTGGTGTCATCAGCAGGGTTCCGCCGATGAGACTTTTGGCATCACCAATGGATGATACCAGCACATCGATAGTGGTGCCGGCCTTGGCGAATGGCGGCAACTTGGCGGTAACCATCACTGCTGCAACATTGTTAACTTTCACTTTGCTGCGGTCGATACGCATTCCCAGCCGTTCCATCATGTTAACCAGTGACTGGATGGTGAATTCGGTGCTGGAACTGTCGCCGGTACCGTTGAGACCAACTACCAGGCCATAGCCAACCAGCTGGTTGCTGCGCACCCCCTCGATATCGGCCAGATCCTTGATTCGACTGGCAGTACTGCTGACGGGAAACAGCAGAACGAGCGCCATTAACAATGTGGTTAATCTAAGTGCCATTGGTCGCATCCTGTCGGTCAAAACGGCATCGCTTTATCCAGTAATTGGAGCAGCCAGCCAGGTTGCTGTTTATCATCTATAACGCCATTACCGGTGTAGACAATATTGGCGTCAAGTACGTATTTTGAGTCTACCACGTTGTTGGGCGTGATGTCCTGCGGACGGACAATACCGGACAGATGGATAATCTGCCGCTCATGGTTGACGGTAACACTTTTGCTGCCGGAAATCCTCAACGTGCCATTAGGTAACACTTCAACTACCCTGGTGGTCAACGTGGCGACCAGATTCTCCTTGCGCGTGGTACTGCCACTGCCTTTGAATTCATTTTTATAACCGGCGCTGATGAGATGAGCCGGATCTATGGCACTGTTGATATTTTTGATGTTCTTTTCCAGACCAAAAAATTTAGTCATGTCGGCACTGACAGTGGTCTCGCGGTCGGTATCGGTGGTGGCCTTTTTGTTGGCTTCGGCACGTTCGTAGATGGCCACGGTAAGAATATCGCCGATACGACTGGCGCGGTTATCGACAAACAAGCTACCGTTGGCGGTGGTCCATAACGACCCGGCGGTCTGAGGTACCGGGGCTTCGATAACCGGCTTTTCAACCTCCGGCAACGGCTTAAGCTCGGTGGGGTGGGGTTGAGCACATCCGGCAACACATACCAACAGCAATATCAGCGCACATTTGTTTATATTCATATCAGAACTCCACCTCCACTCGGTCCGGGCCGGTTATTTTACCCAGCACCGTTTTGTGCGAAGAGGCATTGGTTACCTTGATTACATCACCCATTCGACCATCCTGCCTGGCAATGCCGGTGGCGGTAAGCAACAGCGCACCACGACTGGCCACGATCTTGACCAGATTGCCTTTTTTAATCAGCGGTGGAATATCGAGATTCTTTGCCTGAACAACCTGTCCACGCCGCAGAGCCCTGGCTACCCGCTTGCCGACAACATCGTCGACACTAAACAGCGGATCACGCAGTTTACTGATATCCAGCCGGGTAACTGCAACATCGGCATCACTGACAATCTGGCCGCGCCGCAGATTGTGCCGGGCGGTAACCACATCAGCCACCGCCTGCAACTTGCCACTGACGCTGAGATTTCTCACAACCCTGCCATCAACGCGACAGATGAGGGTAAAGCGGCGGCTGCCAAGCAGCCCGGCCAGCGCCGGTATAACTTCCACCTGCAGGGAGCCGGACGGCAGATTGAAACTTTTGACCCGGCCCTGGGGGATAAATTTAAAGGAAATACCAGGAAAACGGCGTTGTTCCCGCCGCAGATACGACTCTATATAATGCTGCACATCAGCGGCAGTAAACCACCGCGCCCCACGCCGTACCACCACCTGAGCGGCACCGTGCCAACGCAGCAACGCTGCGTCGATACCATTCAGTTCCAGCTGCCGGGCAACCTGAGCCCGTTCGATCACCATCTTTTTTCCCGGCGCCGGTGCCCGCGCCAGCCGTTTCTTGCTCAAGCGTGCCTGCGGCGGCGACAAGATGGCAACATCGCCCAGGGTTATCTGAGTGCTGTTTACAGTAACATCTGCCCTGAGGGTGATATCCATGGCATAGGAGGTTACACCGCTGAACAATACCAGCATTATGGCAACAATACTCTTGGCCACCTTATCCACCCTATTTTTCAGCATCACGCCGGGTTTACACCAGGTTGTTGGTCATCTGCAAAATTTCGTCGGAGGTTTTAACTGCCTTGGAGTTTACCTCGTAAGCGCGCTGTCCGGCAATCATATTGACCATCTCCTCCATCACGCTGACATTGGAACCTTCAAGATATCCCTGCGCCAAGGTGCCCAGGCCGTTCTCACCGGGGACACCGGTAACGGGCGCACCGGAAGAATTGGTTTCGGCAAACAGATTCTTGCCCAAGCTGCGCAGCCCCGACTCGTTGCTGAAGGTGGCCAGCTCAATCACACCGATCTCGGTTGGGGTTTTGTCGCCATCGAGAAACACATCCACCGTACCGTCCTCGCCGATGGAGATGGAGGTGGCATTTTGCGGGATGGTAATCTGCGGCGTAATCAGATAGCCTTCAGAGGTGGTCAGGCGGCCATCGCCATCCTGTTTAAGCGCACCGGCACGCGTATAGGCAGTAGTCCCGTCAGGCATATCAACCTGCAACAGCCCTTTGCCTTCTATGGCAATATCCAACTCGTTGCCGGTCTCGTACATATCGCCCTCGCTAAACACTTTTTGCACCGCAGCGGTACGGGAACCAAGCCCCACCTGAATTCCTGTTGGGGAAATGGTGTCAGACGAAGTGGAACTGCCGGGTGCTTTGCTCATCTGGTAGAGTAATTCCTGGAAATCGGCCCGACTTTTTTTGAAGCCGCTGGTATTGACATTGGCCAGGTTGTTGGCAATTACGTCGATGTTGGTCTGCTGACTCGACATCCCGGTGGCTGCTGTCCACAATGATCTGATCATGATTTATCTCCTGCTGACTATAGTGCGCCTATTTCGTTGGTTTTTTCTTCTATGCTGAAATAATTTTTCATCGCCTTCTGGTAGCTCTCAAAGCCGCGCATACTGGTCATCATTACCACCACCTCCTGCATCGACTGAACATTGGAGCCTTCGAGATGGCGCTGTAGGAGTCTGCCGTCCTTCGACTGCTTAACGGCAGTTGAATCGCCGTTGTAAGAAAATAATCCGCTCCCCTGCTTGACCAGCTGTGTTTCGTCAGGCGCGAACAAGCCCAGTCGCCCGGCTTCACCATCCTTGCCAAAAATGACGCCATTTTCATCGATATTTATTACGCCATCCGGCAAATCAATTGGCTGTCCACCATTACCAAGAACCAACGCGCCGCTGCGAGTAACAAGCTGGCCGTTTTTGCTGCGGGTGAAATTACCCAGGCGGGTAAAAAACTCCTGCCCGCCGCGCTTGACTTTGAAAAAGCCCTTGCCCTCTATCGCAACGTCGAGATCGCGATTGGTCTGAATGGTCACCCCTTCGCTGAAGTCGATTTTGCGATCGGGGATATAGGTGTAATTCACCCCGTGTGAGCGTCGATTTTGTGTAGCCTGATCAAGTATGGAAGCGAAACACAGGCGGTCTTTTTTAAAACCGGGAGTGTTGGCGTTGCTCAGATTGTTGGTTACGGTTTCCACTGTTTCCATCCGCGCCAGCGCACCGCTCAGAGCGGCATAAAGTCCTGAACTCATCTCATTCTCCTGTTTTGACCGTCACGTTAAAATGCTTGTCGACGTTACACAGTAGAATCTTTAGCTTTTATCAACTGAAACGGGGAGTATACAGCTACTCTGCTTTACTGGAGGCGATACGAGCCAGTGACACCAATTGATTGGCTTCGGGCAGGGAGATTTTGAGCACTTCGGCAATCTGTTCGGTACTCATGCCTTGAGCGGCAAGAGCGGCTACATGGCGATATTTATCGGGAGCACTGCCTCCGCTGTTGGGGGTCTGCAGGCGGGTTTTCAGCTCGGCGCTGGTTATGGCTGTTTCTTTGGCGGCGGCAGCGGACGGAGCAGTCGCCAAGCTATCCAGCTGATCTTCTAGGCGGGTAATACGCTGCAACGCGTTAAGAAGCTGCTTGTCGATCTCCTTGCGGCGACGCCGCTCGCGCTGAAGCTGGCGACGCATCCGCAGCAGGATGATGGCAAACAGCAGCATCAGAAGCGCAGTTATCATCAGGTCAAGCTGCGGTACGGCGGTTATGGCGGCAATCAGGTCGCTGACATTCTGCATGGAGGTGGCTGCGGTCATCACAGCGCTCGCGACAGTTTAACTTTAAGTTTCACTAACGCCTGACTGTGCAACTGCGATATCCGCCCTTCAGTCAGCCCGAGAACCTCGGCAATTTCTTTTTGCGTCAGTTCTTCGTAGTAATACAGCGAGATTACCAGCCGTTCCTTTTCGGTCAGCTTTTCCAGCTGAGCAGCAATTGTCTGAGCCAGTTCGCTATGCTCGATCTGCTGCTGCACACTGGGTGAATCGTCGGCAAGCATATCGAGAAAGTTACTGCCATCTTCTGTGGAATCCAGCGTTTCGTTGAGGCTGACACAACCCAGATGGCACACCTGATTGAGCATGTGGCGATAATCGTCCAGACTCATCCCTAGTTCAGCGGCGATCTCCTCCTCGCTGGCCTCGCGTCCGAGACGCTGCTCCACCGTATGGATGGTTTTGCTTATGCGCCCCTGCTTTTCGCGCAGCGAGCGGGAAAACCAGTCCATCTTGCGCATTTCGTCATAAATAGCGCCGCGCATGCGCCGCTCGGCAAAGGTTTTGAACATGATGCCGCGCGAGGGATCAAAACGGGTAGCGGCGTCCATCAACCCCATCATGGCAGCACTGGTCATATCGTCTTTGGTAACAAACGACGGCACCTGGGCACGCATCCGCTCCACCACTATCCGCACCAGCGGCATGTTGGCCTTTACCAGCTCTTTTTTGTCATGACCGACTGCCGGTTTATAGCTGTAAGTTGTGTCCATTATCGCCTACGCGCCGCTTCCTAAAGAGAGTAACCGCTTCCAGAAAAACTGCAACGAACCTTTGGGTTGGTTATGGGGTGTATCCGCCACCATGGTACTGGCCAGGCGCTCAAACGCCTGACTGACCTTATGACCGGGATACATCTCCACCATAACCTTTTGCCGCCGCACCGATTCGTACATTTTACGATCAAACGGTATACCGCCCATGAAATCTATGGAGATATCCAGATAGCGGTTGGCCACCATGGTAAGCTTACGGTACACATCCAGCGCTTCGTCACCATGACGCACCGAGTTGACGACAAGATTGAAACGCTTCTCCTGATACTGGGACGACAGCAATTTCATCAGGGCGTAAGCATCTGTTATGGCGGTGGGTTCCGGCGTAGTTACCACCAGCACATCCTGCGCCGCCTGATTAAAGTAGGTCACATTTTCCGAAATTCCCGCCTCGGTGTCAATCAATACCACGTCGTAATCGCCAGGCAGTGTTTCCAGCTCGTCGAGAAAGCGCATTTTGTGGCTGGCTTCAAGGTGAGTGAACTGCTGGGCGCCGCTGCCAGCCGGTAGAATCTGAATACCGGCGGGACCATCGATGAGGATTGAGGTAAGGCTCTGCTCGCCGGCAAAAAAGTGATTGAGATTGTAACGTGGCGCCAGGCCGAATACCACGTCAATATTGGCCAGGCCGAGATCAGCGTCGATAATCAATACTTTTTTACCCATTCTTCCCAGGGCAACGGCGACATTGGACACCACGGCAGTTTTGCCAACTCCCCCCTTGCCGCTGGTAACAGAAAGCACCCGTGCCGCCTTGTTGCTGCCGGCGCTCATCTGCGGCGCGTCACTGATCCGGTCACTTAACGAGCGTAACGTATCCGCCTGGTCCGCATGTTCGTGCGCATCCTTCATCACATTATCCCTCGCTGCGTTCAAGGATCATGGCACTAACCAACTCGGCATCAGCCAGTACCAGATCTTCAGGAACTTTCTGCCCGTTGGCCAGATACGACAACGGACAATTGTTGCGCAGATGAATGTTGAGCAACACACCCAAACTATCACATTCATCCAGTTTTGTTACCAGCAGGCTGCGCGGCTCCAGCACACTGAAACGGTTATATATCTCGTACAAATCGCGTTCACGCGTGGTGGCCGACAACACCAGATGCGGCTCAATGGCATCATCCACGGCCATAAACTCCTGCAACTCGCGCAGGCTCACATCGTCCTTGGGACTGCGACCAGCGGTATCGATAAGAATCAAATCCTTATTGCTGTGGCGCTCCAGTACACGCTTCAACTCATCGCAGTTCATCACTACTTCCACCGGCAGATTCATGATCTCGCCATACACCTTGAGCTGCTCGACCGCTGCGATACGATAGGTATCAATGGTGACTAGCGCCACCTGACGTCCGCCGGACAGCAGATATGCCGCCGCCAGCTTGGCAATAGTGGTGGTCTTGCCCACGCCGGTAGGACCAATCATGGACAGCAGCTTGCGCTCGCCCGGCTGTGGCAGCAGCGAACCGGTGGTCTGTACCAGTTCAGCAATAGTCTTGACAAAAAAGGCGTTCAGCACCGCCGGGTCGGCAATCTGCCTGGCACTGAGATTGTTGCGCGCATAGTGGGCAATGGTATGTGCCGCTTCCGCTTCGATTCCCAGTCGGGTTAAGGCGGCACGCACGGTTTCGTCCTCACCTTCAGCGCCCCCACCGGCAACCGGATACGGCGGCACCAGCGGACGCAGTTGCGGCCGCGCCATCTGCTCCAGCTTGGCCGGCAGCTCATCCACCAGCGAGGAGATCATCTCGCGCAACTGACCTACTTCGCGCTGCAATTGCTCAACGCCATCGTTATCGCGCCCGGCCCGGTTCTGATTCTGATACGGATCGGGACGAAAGTCGGGACGGGGTACCTGCTGGGCCGGTTGCTGAATCTCATCCGCCGGTGACGTCTGCGACCACACCTGCTGATAATCGATATCATCACTATTATCAAGAGCAGCCTGCTGAATACGCGCATACTCAGCCGCCTTGTCGGCAGTCGGCTGCGTTACCGGCGCAACCGGCGCATCAGCCGCCGCCTGATCGGCTCCATCAATGGCCGCCGTAACCTCCAGCACCGGTTTGCCGAACAGCCCCAGTCCTCCCTTGCGCACCGTACGCGACGACAGAATCAACGCATCAGGGCCAAACTCCTTCTTGATCTGGCGCAGCGCCGCATCCATATTTTCCGATTCGAATACCTTAACTTGCATTCAACCTCACGTTACCCAACGAGCGCACCTTGAGATGCGGAGCAATCTCGTTGTGGGAAATAACTGCCAGGCTGGGCAGATAGCGTTCCGTCAGCTTTTTGACATAGGGTCGAATTGTTGGCGAACACAACAGCACCGGGGTCATGCCGCCCGCGAACTGCTGAATCTGCTCGGCAATGGCGTCGAGCAACTGCTGAGCACGGTGCGGATCCATGGCCAGATAGCGCCCGCCCTGTTCGGTCTGCTGAATAGAGGCGTTCACCTCCTCCTCCAGGGCACGATCTAGCGTAATCACCGGCAGCACGTCATCGTCCTGAACATAACGGCTGCTTATCTGCCGCGCCAGCCCGGCACGCACCACCTCGGTCAACCAGTCCGGATCCGGATTGCTGCCGACATTATCGGCCATGGTCTCCAGAATTGTCCGCAAATCTCTGATGGAAACATCCTCGCGCAGCAGATTTTTCAATACCCGCATGATCAATCCGAGGCTCAACACATCCGGCACCAGTTCTTCGACCAGTTTGGGATAGTTCTTCTTCAAGTTATCTAGCAAGTTCTGTACCTCTTGCCGCCCCAGCAACTCATGCGCGTAGCGTTTTATGATTTCGCTGATATGAGTAGCCATAACGGTAGTGCAATCCACCACCGTATAACCGGCGATCTGAGCGCGTTCTTTTTTGTCTTCAGATATCCATGTGGCAGGCAGACCGAAGGCCGGTTCCTCGGTGGCAATCCCCTTGATGGTTTCGGTGGCCACACCGGGATTCATAGCCATGTAGTGACCGGGCAGCATCTCGGCACCGGCCACCTTGACTCCCTTGAGGAGAAAACGGTACTCGTTGGGTTTGAGCTGCAAATTATCCTTGATATGCACCGGCGGCACGATAAAACCCGATTCCAGGGCAAATTGCTTGCGAATGGTACGGATTCGCGCCAGCAGTTCACCGTCCTGCGCAGCGTCAACAAACGGAATCAAGCCATAGCCAACCTCAAGCTCCAGCAAATCGACGTTGAGCATCTCGTCATAGTTATCTTCTTCCCCTTCAGGTGCCGCGACTCGCTCGGCTTCCTGCATCTGCTCGGCTTCTTGTGCCTGTTCCTGCTGCGCCGTCCGGTTCATTTGATATGCCACCAATGCCAGAATAAGCGACAAGGTAACAAAGGGTATAAACGGCAGGCCGGGAATCAACGCAAACGCCAACAATATAGCCGACACCACCCACAATGCCTGGGGATGAACACTGAACTGCTCTTTGAGGTCACTGCCAAAATTGCCGGTACCGGCGGTGCGCGTCACCAGAATACCGGCGGCGGTAGAGATAATCAGCGCCGGAATCTGCCCCACCAGACCGTCACCAACGGTGAGGATGGTGTAGTTCTGCGCCGCCTCCATGGCGGGCATCCCCTTCTGCACCACGCCGATGACAAAACCGGCACCGATATTGATCATGGTGATTATGATACCGGCGATGGCGTCACCGCGCACAAACTTGCTGGCACCGTCCATGGCGCCATAGAAGTCGGCCTCGTTGGCAATTTCCTGGCGGCGTCGCTTGGCTTCCTGATCATCGATAAGACCGGCATTGAGATCGGCGTCAATGGCCATCTGCTTGCCGGGCATGGCGTCCAGGGTAAAACGGGCGGCAACTTCAGCTACCCGCCCGGCACCTTTGGTGATAACCATAAAGTTGATCAGCACCAGGATAACAAACACCACAATACCGACTACATAGTTGCCGCCGACAACAAACTGGCCGAACGATTTTATAACCGCACCGGCCGCTCCCGGCCCCTCCTCACCATGGAGGAGAATAAGACGCGTGGACGCGACATTGAGCGACAGCCGAAACAAAGTGGTAGCAAGCAATACCGCCGGAAATACGGCAAACTCCACCGAACGGGAGGTATACAGACTGATGATGAGAATCAGCAGGGCGATGGTGATATTGAGGGAGAGAAAAATATCCAGCAGCAGCGGCGGCAGGGGCAGAATCATGAGCATCAGCACCATGACCAGCCCCAGCGATACAATAATATCGCTGCGCACAAGTATTTTGAACCAACGGTTGTCTGTTACTGCTGCAAACATAGATTAACGTCGCTTTTTCAAACTGTAGACATAGGCAAGAATCTCGGCCACGGCCTTGAACATGTGTTCAGGCACCACGGCACCAAGATCTACTTTATACAATACCCGTGCCACTGCGACGTTCTCTACCAGAGGAATATTGTGTTCGCGCGCTACCTCACGAATTTTAAGCGCCAGATGGTCGGCACCTTTGGCCACCACCTGCGGCGCATCCATTTTACCCTGTTCATAGCGGATAGCCACCGACAGGTGAGTTGGGTTGGTAATAACCACATCGGCCTTGGGCACCTCGGTCATCATGCGGTTGCGCGCCATCTCCTGCTGCAGGGAACGCACCCGCGCTTTGAGCTGCGGGTCGCCCTCGCTCTCTTTGAACTCCTCCTTCTGCTCCTGCTTGGTCATCTTCATCTTCTCTTCCATTTCCCAGCGGACAAAGAGAAAATCGAGCAGTGCCAGCAGCAGCATCACGCCGCAACAGCGAAACAGGACCGACAACGAGACCGAACCGACATATTTGAGGGTCTCAACCACGTCCATATCCACCAGATACAGCGCATTGCCGAACTGGTCGAACACGGTCTTGTAAGCGACAAACCCGACCAGCAGCACCTTGGCCAACGATTTGAGCAACTCCACCAGGGAGCGTTTGGAGATGAACCGCCCCGCCCCTTTGACAGGATCGAGTTTGGAGAAATCCGGCTTCAGCGGCTCGGTGGTAAACAGCCAGCCGATCTGCAGATAACTGGCCAGAAAACCGACCACCAGCACGGCAAGAAACAACGGCATCAGCAGCATGGCAGCATTTTTGGCACTGAACAGCAACAGTTGCATCACCGTCAGCGGGGTAATTATAAGGTGACAGGTCTGTTCCAGCAAATGGTGCACCATCCACGCCAGTTTCTGCCAAAACGAGGCGGCATAAAAATACCACACGAGCAACATGACCGACAGCAACGCGGCGGTGTTGATCTCCTTGCTCTGGGCAACCTGCCCTTTTTTACGGAAATCCTCACGCCGCTTGGCTGTGGCCTGTTCGGTGCGTTCCTGGCCGGACTCCTCCGCCATCAGCCCCCCTTCAGAAGTACCACCAGCCGCTCCATATGCTCCGGCAGGATGGCAAACTCACGACTAAGCAACGCCGCTATGAGGTTCATGGTAAGACCGAGAATAATAAACGCCATGGCAATATTGATGGGGAACGATAACATGAATACATTGAGCTGGGGGAACACCCGCGACAGTATCCCCAACACCAGGCCGGACAGCAGCAGTACCGCCAGAATCGGCGCGCTGAAACGGATAGCCAGCACAAACATATTGCCGGTGAGGGTCATGATAAACGGCACGGCATTGCCGGAAAAGTTGAGATCACCTGGCGGCAGCAGACGGTAGGAATCGACCATAACGCGCAGAATATCGTGATGAACATCAAGGGCGAGAAAAATCAGCACCGCGAAAACATTTTGAAACTGGGAAATCAGCGACACCTGACGCTGATTCTGCGGATCGTAAACATTGGCGGCGGCAAAACCCATCTGGTAGCCGACGATGGTACCGCCAAACTCGGCGGCGGTAAATATGATGCGCGCCACGAAACCGAGCATGATACCCAGCATCGCCTCGCTGGCCACCAGCACTCCCAGTGCCATCGGCTGAAAGCTATGCGCCGGGATATACTGCTGTACCGCAGGGAAAATTACCAGCGTCAGCAGCACTGCCAGCGTTGCCTTTGCCCGCGGTGTAGCCATACTGCTGCCGAATACCGGCATACTACCGAAGATTCCCGCCAGGCGCGCCAGGCAAATCAGCGCCATCTGCACCTTATCTATGGGTATCGGCAGTCCCTGCATCTGTGGCTACCCTCCCAGTAATGTGATGCTGTGAAATATGTTATTTGTGAATGCCAGCATTACTCTGATAATCCACGGCGCAAACAGTATCAGCGCCACCAGCACCGCCACGATTTTGGGGATAAAGGTCATGGTCTGCTCGTTTATCTGGGTGGCGGCCTGAAAAATACTCACCAGCAAGCCAACCACCAGCCCGGCCAGCAACATGGGCGCGGAGATCAGCAACACCGTCTTCACCGCTTCACGACCAATATCAATGACAAAATCGGGAGTCATTACAGTGCCTCATCATGAAAAACTTTTCACTAGAGAGCCCACGACCAGGCCCCAACCATCCACCAGCACAAACAGCAGTAGCTTGAATGGCAACGAGATTATCGGCGGCGGCAGCATCATCATCCCCATGGACATCAACACCGACGCCACCACCATGTCGATAACCAGAAAAGGGATGTAAATCATGAAGCCAATCTGAAAGGCACGATTCAATTCGGAGAGCATAAACGCTGGAATAAGGGTGGTTGTTTTTACCGCCTGGCGGTCGTCTGGCTGCGGATTGCCGGAAATCTCCACCAGCAAAGCGAGATCTTTTTCCCGCGTTTGGCGAAACATGAAATCACGAACAGGTTGCACCGCCGTATCAAATGCCTGCTGCTGACTGATTTTCCCCTTGAGATACGGCTGCAGAGCCTTCTGATTAACCACACTGTACACCGGCGACATGATAAAAAAGGTGAGAAACAAGGCCAGACCAACGATAACCTGATTGGGCGGCATCTGCTGGGTTCCCATGGCCTGGCGGATAAACGACAACACCACCACCACGCGCACGAACGACGTGGTCATGAGCAGAATAGCCGGTGCAATGGAGAATATGGTCAGAACCAGCAGAATCTGCAGTGCCGTAGAAACCTGCTCCGGCGAGGACGCGTTTTTCATACCGATGGTGATACTCGGCAGATCAACCGCTCCGGCAACAGTGGCAATACCGGCACCGGCAAGCGCAACGGCGATAATTCCGGCCAGTTTTTTCATTCTTCCTCCGCAGCAGGCATCTGTTTCTCCACCGCTTGATCCAATACAGCGGCAAAAACTCCCGGCTCATCCCAACTTGACAGGGTATGAACCCCCTCGGCACTGCTGGCAACCAGCAGGGTACGATCTTTAACCTGAATAAGATACAGCATGTTACGCGGCGCCAGAGAGCGCACCTCGATAATTTTTATACTGCCCCCCCGAGCGGACGGCAGCCAGCGACCGCTGCGCTTCAAGACGGCGTACAACGCCAGCATCAGCCCCAGCACCAGCGCCAGGGCCCCCAGCACCTTGATACTCATGGGCAGCAACTCGTCGGAGATACTGCTGCCAGCGGCGCACCAACCTGCAGGCGGAAACAACACGACGGCAGCTACAACGGCTGTCAACAGGCGCGCGAACACGAGCTAACCCAGATTCTCGATACGTTCTGCCGGACTGACCACATCGGTAAGACGTAAACCGAGTTTATCATCCACCAGCACCACTTCCCCCCGAGCGATCAGGCGGGAATTGACGTACACATCCAACGGCTCGTTGGCG
>Ga0256842_1000757_pt1 | contig 28108 bp, 25 predicted proteins | sample 4559240metaG_FD_185973 | JGI IMG/M metagenome (GOLD analysis project Ga0256842, IMG submission 185973) | Hydrothermal vent microbial communities from Guaymas Basin, Mexico - 4559-240 | ecosystem: Environmental > Aquatic > Marine > Hydrothermal vents | place: Mexico: Guaymas Basin | collected... | reverse complement strand
TCCGAAAAATTCGTTGACTATATCGAAAGGGACTTTGGAGAAAGTGTAGTGTCCGCCGATCGTGTGCATATATATCCATACACTCATCAATGCGTAGGCGGTATTGGAGAAGCGGAATTTCGGATATGTGGCCACCAGGGGGATTACGATCAGCAAAACCGTCAGGTTTTCGGCGAACCAGACCTCTTTGTCCACCGGATGGATCGCACAGACGATGAAAAGTGCGATATATCCCGCCAGCAGCAGATGGGGGAAGAATTTTTCGAGTGATCGGCTCATCTCGATCTCACCTCTTCGGCTTTTCTGAAAGCCTCGGCAATGGAGGCGGGTATGCGCATGGGCCGCATCGATTCGGCATTGACGAATACCCACTCCGTCTCCCCCTTACACAACATCAGGCCATCCTCTTTGCGGCGAAGCCGGTAGCTGCGGAGGGCTTTGATCTTTCCTATCTCTTCGAGCCATGTTTCCATCTGCAGAGTGTCGTTTTCAAATGCAGGATGAAGGTATTCGATATGGTGCGATTTGGCCACCCATGCGCCCCCGATATCTTTACATGCTTCAAAGCCCCATCCTGCCGCATTCGAATGCGAAGTTGCCGCTTCGATCATCCATTGCAGATATGTTACGTTGCCGACATGGCCGTTGAGGTCGATTACATCCTTTTTCACGATAAAATCATAGGTGTAAATGGACGATTTCATGATGCTCCTTCTTGGAGGTGCTTTTTTGATATTCCAATTATACCGACTTGCAATGGTTCGCCCAGGTAAAAGGGAGATTTTCGCCACGCTCCTTGAGGCGAAAAGTCAAATATCAAGAGAATTTGGATAAAATCAAACAATTTTATTTCAAGGTTTGATTACGATGGATATTCGACAGGCATTTTTGGACTATTTCGCCGCAAAGGGCCATAAAGTGTACGATAGTGCGCCGTTGGTGCCGGACGATCCGACACTTCTTTTCACCAATGCGGGCATGGTCCCTTTCAAGAGCATATTTACCGGTGAAGTACCTGCGCCGAAACCTCCGAGAGCTGCAAGCTGCCAGACCTGCATCCGTGCCGGAGGAAAGCATAACGATCTTGAAAATGTGGGCCACACGGCACGACACCACACCTTTTTTGAAATGCTGGGGAACTTCAGTTTTGGCGACTATTTCAAAGAGGATGCAATCGCGTACGCATGGGAGTTCGTGACCGATATTCTGGAGCTTCCCAAGGAGAGACTGTGGGTCACGGTGCATGAAAGCGATGACGAAGCCGAAGCCATCTGGGCCAAACATATCGCCAAAGAGCGAATCGTGAGAATGGGCGACAAAGACAACTTCTGGCAGATGGGTGATACGGGCCCCTGTGGCCCTTGCAGCGAAATCTTCTTCGATCAGGGAGATGAGCATTTTCATGGCCCGGAAGATTATCTTGGAGGGGATGGAGACCGCTTTTTGGAGATCTGGAATCTCGTGTTCATGCAGTATGAGCGCGACAAAGAGGGCGGGCTGACGCCGCTTCCAAAACCATCTATCGATACCGGCATGGGTTTGGAGCGAGTCGTAGCCGTCAAAGAGGGTAAATTCAGCAATTATGACACCGAGCTTTTTATGCCGATCATTCGCGAGACCGAAAAGCTGGTGGGAAAAAAATATGAGTACGCCAGCGGCGCGAGCTTTCGCGTGATCGCCGACCATCTGCGCTCCACCACTTTTTTGCTGGCACAGGGGGTCAACTTCTCGAACGAAGGGCGTGGATATGTGCTTCGTCGCATTTTGCGCAGAGCAGTTCGCCATGGTTATATGCTGGGCCTTCGCGAGCCTTTCATGTATCGGTTGGTGGATACTTTGGTGAAAATCATGGGCGCCCACTATCTCTATCTGGCGCAAAAGAAAGAGAGCGTCAAGCAGATGATGCAACTGGAAGAGGAGAGATTCTTCGCCACGATCGCCGCAGGAATAGCCCTCTTTGAAAAAGAGCTTGAAAAGGCCGACAAGCTCTTTAGCGGCGCCGTCGCCTTCAAGCTGTACGATACATACGGCTTTCCGCTCGATCTTACGCAGGATATGCTGCGTGAGCGCGGGATGGATGTGGATATCGCCGAGTTCGAGCGGCTGATGCAGGAGCAAAGAGAGCGTGCCAAAGCGGCATGGAAAGGGAGCGGAGACGCCAGAGTCGAAGGGGACTTCAAATCGCTTATACAAGAGTTCGGGCGCAACACTTTCATAGGATACGACAACCTGAGTGCCGAAAGCCGGGTATTGGCGGTAATGAATGAAAGTTTTGCCCGCATCCCTTGCCTGGAGCCTGGGCAAAAAGGGTGGGTGATGCTGGATATCACACCCTTTTACGCCCAAAGCGGCGGGCAGGCAGGAGATGAAGGCAGGCTCGAATCAATGGATGGCGAAGAGGTAATAGCCGAAGTTTTGGATACGAAAAAGTTTTTCGACCTCAATCTTAGCGAAGTGAAAGCGGTCCGCAAGCTATGCGAGAACGACAATGTAGAAGCCGTTGTGGATACCACGCGCCACGAGATAGCCAAACACCACAGCGCGACACATCTGCTTCACAGCGCCCTTCGCGAAATTCTCGGCGATCATGTCTCGCAGGCGGGATCGCTGGTTGAGGCGGATCGGCTGCGTTTCGATTTCAGCCACCCCAAAGCGATGACTTCAGAAGAGATCATGGCGGTAGAGAAGTGGGTCAACGACGTGATCGAAAGAGGTATCGAGGGAGAGACCGAGGAGATGGATATAGAGTCCGCCAAATCCAAAGGGGCGATGGCTCTTTTCGGAGAGAAGTATGGCGAAAAGGTCCGGGTCGTAAGTTTTGGCGAAAGAAGTGTAGAGCTTTGCGGAGGAACCCATGTGGGCAACACGGCTGAAATAGGGATGTTTCTGATCACCAAAGAGAGCGGTGTCAGCGCCGGAGTGCGTAGAATAGAGGCAGTTTGCGGCCATGCGGCCTACAAGCTCGTGACGCAGATGCGCAATACCCTCTCTCGTGTAGGATCCGAACTCAAGGCCAACGATCCGATCGCTGCGATCGCAAAGCTCAAAGAGCAGATAAAAAGTCTGAAAACAGAGCTGGCAGATGCCAAAAAAGGCTCCAAAAGCCAGCTGCATTCCGAAAAGATCGGCGATATCACCGTGGTGGTAGAAGAGGTCGATAGCGGCGATATCAAGCAGATGATAGACGATCTGAAAAACGCTCACGACAAAGTGGCAGTGATGCTGTTTCAGAAAAAGGGAGATAAGGTGCTGATCGCAGCTGGACAGAAAAACACTCCCGTCAAGGCGGGGGCGTGGGTGAAATCCATAGCTCCTGTGCTCGGCGGCGGCGGTGGCGGGCGTGACGATTTTGCCCAAGCCGGCGGAAAAGAGCCCGAAAAGATAAATGAAGCCAAAGAGATAGCCAAGAGCTATCTCAAAGAGCATCTGTAGGAGGATCCAATGAGAGAGATGATAGAACGTTTTTTTGCAGACTATGCATTTTTCATACTTTTTTTCCATGTGCTCGGCGCTATCATCTGGGTCGGAGGGATGATCGCCATTCGAGTGGCGGTACATCCCGGCTTGCAGCATATCGAAGATTCGAAAACGAGGTTGGCGCGCACGCTGGAGATTACGCAACGCCTTTTCAATCTGGTTTTGCCATTTATCGTGATATTGCTGCTCACCGGTGTGGTGATGGCTATGGGTATGGGGTTCAAAGGGACACCGATGAATGGATTCGTGCATATAAAAGAGGCGGTATGGACGGTGATGACGATCAATTACGCATGGATGGTGCTAAAGCGCAACAGGGCGCAGCGGCTATTCCTTTCGGGCGATCTAGCAGGTGCGAAAGAAGCGCTTTCTCCTATTCCAAACGTAATGCTGCCGATCAATGTCATGCTCGGAATTGTAGCTTTGGCGCTCGGAATCGCGCTCAGGGGATTTTAGACGCGCATGCTGCTGCTGGGATCGGGTTCTTCCACGCGTGCCGAAATTTTGAAAAAGTACGGCATATCGTTTCGCCAGGAGGCTTGCGGTTTCGATGAGGAAAAGATAGACCACAGCGTGCCGAAAAATTTCGTCTATCATGCCACGATGGGAAAGCTTGCCGCGTGTGAATCGAAATTGGGACTCGAGATACCGATTCTTTGTGCCGACACTGTGGTGACCGCACATGGGGAGATTTTGCGTAAAGCTTTCGATATCGACGATGCGAGGCGCATACTGCAGATGCAAAGCGGTAGTGAGGTGAGTATCGTCACCTGTATGGCATACAAATCGACTCGTAAGACATTCATAGATCTTTCCGATACCGTTTATCTCTTCGAGCCGTTCGATCCGGAAGATCTGGAGCGTTATTTGCAAAGCGGCGAGTGGCGTGGCAAAGCGGGAGCCTGCATGGTCGAAGGGTTTTGCAAACGCTACATCAAGAGCGTGCGGGGATATGAATCGTGCGCGATGGGGCTCACGATAGAAAAGCTCGTTCCATGGCTGGAAGAGAAGATACCATCGAAAGGACGCCAATGAAGTCGCACTGGTACTCGAAAGAGCTTGCCGCGCTAAAGCGCTCGGGTCGTTTCCGTGCCCCGATAATGGCGGATGCCGGGGCATTTGATATGGCCAGCAACGACTATCTTTGCCTTGCTCACAGAAAGAAGCTTTTGAAGCGCGCCTGCAAAAGGGTGGAAAAATACCCATGGCATGCGCCCAAATCATCCCTTTTTGTGGGAGGATACCACCCGATACACGAGGATTTCGAGGCCGCGCTTTGCAGTGCTAACGGTTTTGAAAAAGGCAGTGTGGCAGGAAGCGGCTTTATGGCCAATCTTGGACTCATAGAGGCACTCGTACGGCGCAAGGATACCCTCTTTATCGACGAAAGCTACCACGCCAGCGGGATGGTGGCCGCTAAACTGTCGCAAGGAGAGGTGGTCACCTTCCGCCATAACGATATGAAAGATCTGATCGAAAAGATCGACGCGTGCGGTGCGACGGGCCGGCGAATCATCGCGGTAGAGGGGATATATTCGATGGAAGGCGATCGCGTGCCGAGGGAGATTTTTGAAATAGCCGATTGGTTCGACGCCATTTTGATCGTGGATGAAGCCCACAGCAGCGGAACGATAGGCCCCAACCTGCTTGGAGTTTTCGACGCCTACAACATAAAACCGCAGCCAAATCACATTAAAATGGGCACGCTCGGAAAGGCATATGGAAGTTATGGCGCCTATATCCTGTCCAGCGAAGAGATAATCAGCTTTCTATACAACAGGGCCAAACCGCTGATCTACGCCACGGCTCCTTCTTTGCTGGATATCGCGCTGGCGCACGAAGGGTTTGAATATATAACGAAAAAGAGAAAAAAATACCTCGAAAAGATTCAAAAACTGAAAAATGTGGTAAAAGAGAGCGTAGGCGAAGAGCCGGATGGGATGATCGTACCGGTTTCGATGCCCGATATCAAAACCGCGATGGAGATTGCGGAAATGCTGCGAGCGCATGGATACGAAGTGGGCGTAATTCGTCCTCCCACCGTCTCTAAGCCGATTCTTCGCGTCATTTTACGCACCTGTATAGAGCCAAAAGATTACCGGATGGTTTTCGAACTCATTGCGGAGCGTCTTGGGTAATGGATATGGTGCGATGCAAAAAGATTGTGATCGCGAAAGAGAAAAAAGTATTTGTAGATATCGCTTTTACGATCGAACGCGCGCTGGCGCTGGTGGGTGAGAGCGGTAGCGGCAAGAGTCTGACGCTCAAAGCGATTCTGGGGATGCTTCCGCAGGGTTTCACCATGCAGATACAGTGTGATGCCCCTTTTGATCTGATACGCGGACGCACGATAGGATATGTCCCGCAAAATCCATTCACTGCACTCTCTCCGTTGACAAGGATCGAGGATCAGTGGATCGTAGCCTCCGACAAAGCGGCATCGATGATGAGGGCAGTGGGGCTGGACGAGACACTTTTGAGCCGTTTCCCTCCCGAGCTTTCCGGAGGGCAGTTGCAGCGTGTAGTTATAGCGATGGCGCTTTCTGCAGCTCCAAAACTGCTACTGCTGGACGAGCCCACGACTGCGCTAGATGCCGATTTGAGGCTCGTGGTGGTGGATCTTTTGAAGCGTCTGCAGGAGCGGATGGGTTTTTTGATTTTGTTCGTAACCCACGATATCACTACCGCTGCACAGCTTTGCAGTGAAATAACGGTAATTTGCAAAGGCGAAGTGATGGAGAGTGGAAAGATGCAAGAAGTGCTGAACCACCCAAAATCACCCTATACGAAAGCGCTCATCGAGGCAAATTTCGCCAACCGGCCATTTAGACAATAGGAGAATGAACAACTTATGAAATATATATGGAAGTGGAGCGTGCGGCTGGTCGTTTTGGCATCTCTCGTACTTTTTGGCTATCTTGTATGGCTCTATTTTGAGGTGAGCCACGAAGTCGAACCGCTCGTACACTACAATCCGCCAAAGACGACACAGGTTTTCGACCGCAAAGGAAAACTTCTGGCCAACGTATTCGAAAAAGAGAATCGCCTCTACGTCACTTACGACAAAATCCCGGGACGCCTTATAGAAGCGCTCGTAGCGATCGAGGATACTCTCTTTTTCGAACACCACGGAGTGAATCCGGAAGCGATATTCAGAGCGTTGATAAAAGATATAAAAGCGCGAAAAATGGTGGAAGGAGCCTCCACTCTCACGCAGCAGTTGGTCAAATCCACCCTTCTTTCGCGCGAGAAGAAGCTGGAGCGAAAAATCAAGGAGGCGCTGCTTTCGATCCGGCTCGAGCAGGTTTTGACAAAAGAGGAGATTTTGGAGCGCTATCTCAATGCCGTCTTTTTCGGGCATGGGTATTATGGTATTCGTACCGCGGCATCTGGCTATTTTCATAAAGATCTAGACAGGCTTTCGCTCAAAGAGATCGCTATTTTGGTAGGATTACCCAAAGCGCCAAGCGCTTACGATCCTACGCGCCATTATGCCAATGCGATGGCCAGGGCCAACAGGGTGCTCGAGAGAATGAAGGCATTGGGCTGGATCGACGAGGCGACATTTCTAAAAGAGATCAAAGCGGCCCCGAGGGTATATGACGACACTCTTACAAAAAACAGCGCTCCATACGTCGTAGATGCCGTCGTCAACAAACTGAAAAGCGATTTTCCCGATATCCGTTATGGCGGCTATACGATCAAAACGACGGTGGATCTGGAGTATCAGGAGATGGCTAGAGCGGCACTGAAATCCGGATACGACGCATATGTCAAAAGGCATGCGAAAGATAACAATCTGACAAAAGTTTTCAATGGTGCCATGGTGGTGCTCGACAGTGCGAGTGGGGATGTGCGTGCGATGCTTGGTGGGGCCGATTATGCCAAAAGCGCCTTCAACCGTGCAACCTCCTCCAAGCGCCAGCCCGGCTCGGCGTTCAAGCCTTTTATCTATCAGGTCGCATTGAATCTGGGATATAACCCCGAGAGCAAGATTCCCGATATCGCCCGCACCTACCGTTTCGAAGAGGGCGACACGAAAAAGCTGTGGCAGCCGAAAAATTACGAAAAGGATTATAAAGGTATGATCACTTTACGCGAAGCGCTGGTCCATTCGCGCAATCTGGCCACGATCAACCTTGTAAACGAAATCGGCATCTCCACGCTGCATAAAAAACTGAAGGTTTTCGGGATAAAAGATCTCCCTTACAACCTCTCCATCGCACTGGGAAACATAGCCCTTTCTCCGCTTGAGATGGCCGGGCTCTATTCGGTTTTTGCCGATATGGGCACATTTCACAAGCCAAGACTCGTTACTCAGGTATTCGACAGTTCGGGCAGGCAGGTCGCCTATTTCAAGAGCGAGAGCCAAAAAGTCTGGCCAAAACCGCAGGTTTATCTGATGGTCGATATGCTTCGTGATGTCGTACGCCGCGGTACCGGAAGAAATGCGCGTGTCAGAGGCATGGATGTGGCGGGAAAGACAGGAACGACAAACAACAGCGTGGATACATGGTTTTGCTCTTTTACTCCTGATGTGGAGACGATAGTGTGGTTTGGAAACGATGACAACACGCCATTGGCTCCGCATGAAACAGGAGGCCGTACCGCCGCCCCTGTAGTGAGGCATTTCTACCGGAATCTGTCGAACCGTCATCCGGAATTCAAAAGAGAGTTCGAAGAGCCCAAAGGGGTCTATCATGTAAAAAGAGGAGGCAGGGACCTTCTTTATACGGATATATCTCCATTGCCGGCGCAAGAGAGCGCCCCGGTAAACGAAGAGATACTTTTTTAAATTCAATATCAAGGAAAATCTATGACACCACAAGAGCGTTACAAAAAAATCAAACAGCACCTCAAAGAGGAAAATCCGGTTCTGCTGGATGTGATCAGTTCATACGAAGCACTCGACAAAACAGCCCGGTCCATGGGGCTTTTGACACCTGAAGAGAGCTATACTTCAAATATCTCCTGGTGGCCACTGATTTCGATTTTGGGAACTTTTTCGGCCGGTAAATCGACCTTTATCAACGAATACGTAGGGCAGAAAGTTCAAACCAGCGGCAATCAGGCAGTGGATGACAAATTCACCGTCATCTGTTACGGCAACAATGAAAAAGTGACGACGCTTCCCGGCCTGGCGCTGGATGCCGATCCACGATTCCCTTTTTACAATATCAGCGAAGAGGTGAGCAAGGTGGATGAGAATGAAGGCAATCGCGTCAACCGGTATCTGCAGCTGAAAACCGTCAATTCCGATCGTATCAAAGGAAAGATATTGATCGATTCTCCCGGCTTCGACGCAGACAGTCAAAGGGATGCGGTATTGAGGATAACAAACCATATTATCGAAATGAGCGATCTGGTTTTGATATTTTTCGATGCCAGACACCCGGAGCCCGGTGCAATGCGTGATACGCTCGAACACCTGGTGGGAAAGACGCTCGAACACCGCGATGCCGACAAGATTTTGTATATCCTGAATCAGATCGACACCACCGCCAAAGAGGATAATTTGGAAGATGTCATGGGGGCGTGGCAAAGAGCTCTTTCGCAAAAGGGGTTGATTTCTGGTAATTTTTTCGCCATCTACAGTGAAGAGGCGATGAATCCTATCGAAGATCGAGCCGTTGCGGAACGGCTCAAACGGAAGAGAGATGAGGATCTGGCCCGGATTATGGAGAAGATGGAAGGAGTGAAGATCGAGCGTGCCTACCGTATATCCAAGGCACTCGAAGATTTCGCAAAAGAGATTGTAAACAACAAACTCCCAAAACTTCAAAAAGCACTTGGCCAGTGGGGAAGAAGAGTGATGGTCGCAGATATCGTACTCATCATCCTGTTGGCGGGAGGTTCGGCAGCTCTTTTCATGCTGAAACTTCTGCCTTCGGCACCCGGGACGCTTCTTGGAGTCGTTGCGGCGGATATAGTGCTGTTTTTGATGTTTCATTTCAAAATACGCAGTTGGGTGGCGAGCTCTCTGATCAACAAATGGCAAAAAATCGATCCGGCAATCGCCAAAGCGATCGAAAACCGGACAAAATGGTATCGCCCGATATTGAATATCTACAGCAGTGGCTGGAGCAAACGAGCGAAGGAGAGGCTCGAAAAGGTAATCGAGAAGAGTCGCGAATCGATTCGCAAACTCAACGACCAGTTTGTCTCTCCAGCTGGCAGTGTGCCAAAAGATGAGCAGACCGTATAATAAATCGGATAATAAAACTTGACATTGAGCGTGTCAAGATTGTAAAATTCGTATAAAAACCCAAGGAGTTTTACAATGGCCAAGCATGAATTTCAGACCGAAGTGAATCAGCTGCTGAATTTGATGATTCACTCGCTCTATTCCAACAAAGAGATTTTTTTACGCGAGCTTATATCCAACGCGTCCGATGCGCTGGATAAATTGGAGTATCTGAAGCTGACCGATGAAAAATATAAAGAGCTCGATCAGCCCAGTAAAATCGTCATCTCCTTCGACAAAGAGAAGAAGCGGATGACGATCAGCGATACCGGTATAGGTATGAACGACGAGGAGATGGTTGAAAACATAGGAACGATCGCGAAAAGCGGCACGAAGCATTTCGTAGAAAGCCTTACGGGCGATGCGAAAAAAGATAGCCATCTGATCGGTCAGTTCGGAGTCGGATTCTACAGCTCCTTCATGGTGGCCGATCGCGTCGAGGTTGTCAGCAGAAAGCCACTCGAAGAGAAAGCATACAGATGGATTAGCGATGGCAATGGCGAATACGAGATAGAGGAGGCCGAAAAGGAGAACTACGGCACCGATATCACGCTTCATATGCGCGAGGATGCCGAAGAGTTTCTGGATGCCTGGCGAATCAAGCAGATTGTGGAGAAATATTCCAACCATATTCCCTTTCCGATCTATCTGGTAAACGAAGAGGGGAAAGAGGAGCAGATCAACAAAGCTTCTGCGCTATGGCGGTTGCCTAAAAATGAACTCAGCGACGAAGATTACAAAGAGTTCTACAAGCAGATCAGCCACGACAACGAAGATCCCCTTTTGTGGATACATACCCGCGCGGAGGGGACACTGGAGTATTACACGCTTTTTTATATTCCAAAAAAGGCGCCGATCGACCTGTTTCGCGTAGATTATCAGCCCGGTGTGAAGCTTTATGTCAAACGGGTTTTCATCACCGATGAAGAGCGTGAGCTTCTGCCTACCTATCTGCGTTTCGTGCGTGGAATTATCGATGCCGAAGATCTGCCATTGAATGTAAGCCGTGAAATTTTACAAGAAAACATAATTCTCTCCACGATCAAAAAAGCGAGCGTCAAAAAGATTCTTCGGGAGCTGAAAAATCTTCTGGAAAAAGATAGAGAAGCTTATGAAGGCTTTTTCAAAGAGATGGGCAAAGCGCTCAAAGAGGGCATCTACAGTGATTTTGAAAACAAAGACGCGATCTTGGATCTGATGCTTTTCAAATCGAGCAAGCGCGACGGTTACGTGACGCTCAAAGAGTACAAAGATGCGATGAAGGAGGGTCAGGAGAAGATCTATTATCTGATGGGCGAAGATGAAAACCTGATGCGTCATTCGCCACTTTTGGAAAAATATAAAGAAGAGGATATTGAAGTACTTCTTTTCGATGACGAAGTGGATGCGATCGTTATGCCGACAGTAACGGAATACGACGGTGTGCAGCTCGAAAATATCGCCAACGTAGAAGAAGAGAGCGAAGTCAGTGAAGAGGTGAAAGAGAAATTCGCACCTATTGTCGCCGCGATGAAGGCGGAACTGAAAGAGAGTGTCAAGGATATACGTCTTACTGCGCGCCTCAAAGAGTCTCCGGCAGTGGTGGTCTTCGATAAAAACGATCCGGATGTCGCGATGCAGCAGATACTCCGACAGATGGGACAGGAAGTTCCGACTCCCAAGCCGATACTGGAGATCAACCCAAATCACGATATCTTCAAAAAGCTTCTGGCCAAAAACGATGAGACGGTAACTCGTGATATTGCACATGTTGTGCTGGATGAAGCGAAGATGGCTGCGGGCCTGGATCTCGACGATATAGCCGATTTCAACTCACGCCTCAACAGGCTGATCGCCCAGGCGATCTAATCGGTAAAGGCGACGTGCCGCTTCAGACAGCGGGACGTATGCCGGTAATGACGAAGTGGTGGCGCCCTTTTTTGTAATAGTGAGAAAGTGTTGCGCCATGGGCTTCCAGGATTGATTTGACAATATACAGACCCAGTCCGAAACTTTCATTCGAAGCTTTTTGAGTGTCGTCTGGCAGCCCTTTGGCGAAGGGCTCCACCATAGCCTTGAAATCCCTTGCGAGAGGTTTTCCCTTGTTGATCACTTCAAGCGTTCCTTTTGTGTAGTGGATATCCAGTTTGTCATCGTCTCCGTATTTCAATGCATTGTCTATAAGGTTTTTTATAACGATCGTCATCATTTCGCAATCTGCTTCGATGATACAGGGCTGACAGGAGAGCCTTATTTTTTCCGGTTCGACAAAAAGCAGCGTAGTTGCATCTTCGATAATCTTATGCAGATCGCATCGTTTCATCTGCAGTTCCAGAGATTTGGAGGTTATCGACTCCACCTTCGCCATTTCCGAGATAAGCTGCTCCATGCGTGAAAAGGCGCGCCTGAGCATATTGGAGATATCGTTTTCTTCCATGAGGGCTACGCCGAGCTTACCTTTGGTGATTGGCGTTTTGAGCTCATGCATGATATTGCGCATAAAAAGTGTTCGCGCCTCTTTCATGAATCGTATCTTTTTGGCAGCCGCATCGAACTGGTTGGCGACGAAGGCTATTTCGTCCTGTTTGGCCGATTTTGTCGATATCGACATATCCCCTTCGCCGAAACGCTGAATTTGTTCAGCCAGTTTTCTTAATGGCTTCAAAGAGCGCCGCATTGTCCAGTACAGCAATACGATGGTACTCAGTATGCCAATGAAAAAAACAATGATCCATTTGAGCCGATAGGCTTCGATAGATGTAGCGATCATTCGACTCCCTTTTGGACCGCTAAGCTGTATAAAAAGATGAGTCCCATCGGTATAGAAGCGTAATCTTCCATCTTCGATGCGTCGTTTGAGGCCTAGCGGAATGGTCGGCGGCGGCGGTTGGAGCAGTGGTGTTAGCTTTGCATTGATTTTTTCCGGATGCTCGATGATCCAAAAGCCCTCTTTTCGCAATGATTTTTCGAGGTTATTTCTGCTCTTTAAAATGATTTTTCTGATTCTGGCTTCGGCATCGAGCGCATGGTTTTCAAGCATTCGTGTCTGTTGAATTTTTATTTCCCGAACCGTTATTACAAAGGTGGATACCAGTGCTATTATGGCGAGCAGGAAGATCAGGTTGAGTTTGAAAAATATAGAGTGTCTGAAGCGTATGTTTTTCACGGTGTAAATTTGTATCCTGCTCCACGAATCGAATGTATGTATCGCGGATTTTTGGGATCGTCATCGATTTTGTTGCGGATACGGCTGACAATAACATCGATTGTGCGTTCGCCGCTCTCCCACGAAATCGATTCGGCATTGTTGGCCAGATAATCGCGAGTGAGAACCGTACCCGGATTGAAAAGAAAAAGCCTTAGTATCTCATATTCCGCCGTAGTCAGATTGAGTACTTCTCCTTTGTACTTTATCTGCATTTTTCCTTCATCTATCTCGAAATCATTCTCTTTGTTCTGCAGAGTAGGGCGATAACGCCGGAGGACAGTTTGGATGCGAGCTACGAGCTCTCTGGGTTCGTATGGTTTGGGCAGATAGTCGTCGGCGCCATACTCCAAGCCGATGATTTTATCGGTCAGATCGCTTCTTGCACTGGATATGACAATCGGAGTATCGTACTCTTTTCGAATCAATTTGCAAAGCTCCAAACCATCCATCTGTGGCAGTGTCAAATCGAGTATGATCAGATCGTAATGATTGAGTTTTAAGCTATTTAGCGCGGCTTTGGGCGTCTGTACACTTTCTACTTTCATACCATACTGTTCAAGAAATTTGGTAAGCAGGGTGCTAATATCGATATCGTCCTCGACCATGAGAATATTGATCATAATTCAGCCTTTTGAAACGCACAATAGAAATACTTTTTATATTATACCCGATTCGGAGTATTATCGAACAGTATATGTGCGATTGGCATTGGCCCGATGATCGATATTTTTTGCTTGTATCGCCGACCCGACAGTGAGCATGAGGGCACATAGAAATGCGAATAGTCTCAATATCATCTCGACCTCCTTTTTGCTGGTGCCAGTATATGAAGCCGGTATAAATTTTTTGCAAATGGAGTATCAACGAATATAAATGTTTAAAAATGGGTTTCAAGGGGCCGCGCAAGTGCGCGGCTTTTTTAGCAAGAGTAGGTAGTTTTGAATTCGAAGGCGGTCGGACGTGCTTCGTCGGGCCAGATCTGTGTTTCGAATTTGTAGCTTTTGTATGCATCGATGAACCTATCGGTCATGACAGGTTTGAGGAATTCGTTGTCCCGCAGCATGGCTTCGATCGCTTCTCTGAGCGTATGAGGCATCTGCTTGATACCCTTTTCACGGATTTCATCGAGTGTGAGCTCGAAAAGGTCGATATCCATCGGACCGACTGGTTCGTATTTGTTCTTGATACCATCGATGCCAGCCAGAAGCAGCGCCGAAAATGCAAGATACGGACATGCGGAGCTATCTGGAAAGCGTGTTTCGAGGCGTGTCGCCATTTCGCCCGCGCCGTAAGGGATGCGAATGGATGCCGAACGATTCTGGCTGGAGTATGTCAGAATGCTCGGTGCTTCGAAGCCTGGAACCAGACGCTTATAGCTGTTGGTCGTAGCGTTGGTGAATGCCGCTACGGCTTGTGCATGTTTCAAAATACCGCCCATATAGTAACGCGCCATATCGCTCAGGTTTCCATATTCGCCCTCTTTATAGAAGAGGTTTTTGCCTTCTTTCCAAATCGATTGATGTACATGCATGCCGTTTCCATTGTCTCCAAAGAGGGGCTTTGGCATGAAAGTGGCCGTTTTGCCGTTTAGGTGGGCGACCATTTTGACTACATATTTGTATTTTTGCACATTGTCTGCAGCTTCGATGAGTGTACCGAATTTTATGCCGATTTCGCCTTGCGCCTGGGCGACTTCGTGGTGTCCCAAAATAACTTCCAGTCCTACCTCTTCGAGTACCTGCATCATCTCTGCGCGCAAATCGACCATGCTGTCTGTAGGCGCTACGGGAAAATATCCCCCTTTTGTGCGGGGTCTGTGTCCGATATTGCCGAAATCGTCATTGCGGCTTGGATCGTTCCACTCCCCTTCGTCGGAATCTACTCGATAGAAAGATTCATTGATTTCATCCTTGATCTGTACATCGTCGAAAATGAAAAATTCATTTTCGGGGCCGAAATAGGCCACATCGCCCATCCCGCTCTCTTCCAGATATTTAAGTGTCTTTTTCGCGATGGAGCGGGGGCACTTTTCATAAAGATCCCCTTCGTAGATGTCAAAAACGTCACAGATGATAATTATGGTAGGATCGGCTGTGAAAGGATCCAGGAATGCCGTTTCGATATCCGGGTTGAGGATCATGTCCGATTTCTCGATCGGCTGCCATGCTTCGATGGAGCTGCCATCGAACGGAAGACCGTTTTCGAGCATCTCTTTATCAAGAGCGCTCAAAAGATAGGTAACATGGTGCCATGCACCTTTGATATCCGTAAAGCGAAGGTCCACGAATTTGACATCGTTTTCCGCACAATATCTGAAAAACTCCTCGACATTGTTGACAAATTTACCCATTGATTCTCCTTGAAACGTTTGAAATATAGGTATTGTAACAAAAAAATGCAAAAGCTTTTCAGTGACTTTTTCAATATATTGCCCAAAAAATAGGCAATTGTTGGCAGAATCTTCTTTTGGCCAAATATATTGCCCGGCGTGGGGAAAAATTAAGAGATTGAAGTTTATAATATGAAATGATTATAAAAGTTGAATTTAAAACTCTTTTCCTGGCCGTTGCAATGATTTCATCGACAGCGGTATATGGAAATGATTCAAATACCTCTAACGAAGGCTATATCGATGCGCTGCACCGTTCGCTTTCAGAAAGCGTGCTGGAGTGGTCGGATGCAACCGATCGGAAGCTGAGCGGCTGGATAGGCGCCAAGGGTGAGAAAAAGCCACAATCTTTTAAAAATGGAATCGAACGAAAAAGAGAAAAAGCCGATACATATTTTCAAAATAAAAAATTTCTCGAAGAGACCGAAAATACCTATCTGCGCATCCGCTTCGATCAAATCTTCCAGAGTCGCGAAGAGAATAAATTCAATATAAAAGTCGATGCCAATCTGCCGCTCACAAGAAGTCAGAAGCGATTCAATTTTTTTATCGAAGGCCTTACAAAAGACAATGCCGACAAGACATTTGAAAATGTCGACAACAAACAGGCAGCCCCGAGTCTTGGTATCAATTACTTCGCCCCGAAAGCGTATGGCATAGCTTCCAAATATTCGGTCGGCGTACATGGAATAAATCCCTATGTAAGAGCGCGTTATAACAAAGTCTTCGAAAGCGGACGATGGGCCATAGAGCCGGTTCAGACTTTCGAATATTCGGCAAAATACAAATTTGAAGAGCGTACCGACCTATATTTCGATACTTCGCTTTCAAAAAGTGAGCTTTTTCGCTTTCAACTCTCCAGAAAGACGCAGACGGATGTAGACGGCATGGATTATGCGGCTGCTTTGAGCTACTTTTCAATCGCTTCGAAAGCTACAGGCTGGCGTATTTCTCAGATTTTTTGGGGCAATACGGAGTATCGATATAAAAAGAGTGATGGCACAATGAGTGATAAATATGGAGGCATAAGCAACTATCGCACCGAGATTGGCTGGCGGCGCAATGTATTTCGCAAATGGTTTTTTTATGAATTGACACCGAGTGTCAATTTCAAAAGAGATTACGACTACAAGCCCAACTATGCATTTCGCATAACTGCCGATATATATTTCGGTAATTATCACTGGTGATTTTTGGATCGGCTATATAGGCACGCTGAACCGCTCTTTTTTTACAAAATGAACCGCCTCTTTGTATCCTGCAGAGCGGGCATATTCATAAAGATCGCTCCGGCGGTAGCCAACTTGATCCGGGGCGTGTGCATCGGATCCGAATGTGATTGGGATATTTCTTGCAAAAGCCATCCGTAAAAGCTCACGGCTTGGATAGGGTTCGCCGATAGGCTTGCGGTATCCTGCGGCATTGATCTCTATGGTCATATCGGCGGCTTTGATCGCATCCATCGCACTTTCTGCGATAAGGCGTACATCCGTTTTCGGAACGAATTTGAAAACCTTGATCAGATCGAGGTGGCCTACGATCTGGAAAATTCTCTCTTTCGCCATAGCTTCGACAAGATCGAAATACTCCTGCCATATGGTATCGATATCGGCCCCTTCGTATTTTCCAATGAATTCCGGATTGTCGAATCCCCATTTGTCGATAAAGTGTACCGATCCGATCAGATAGTCGACATCGGCATGTAAGACCCTTTCATCGATATGGCCGGGCAGATAGTCCACTTCATAGCCCAGCCTTATCTCTATGCGATCTTTGTATCGTTCACGTGCCTGCAAAACGTCGTTTTCGTATGCGCGCATCTCATCGAACCCCATCCTATAGCGGGGATCGAAATCCATCGGCGCATGGTCGGAAAAACCGAAAATATCGATACCGGATTCGAGCGCTTTTTGGATATACTCGTCGATAGAGCCTTGCGCATGGTTGCAGCGTGATGTGTGATTGTGCAAATCGATGACGAATCTTTTTTTTCCACTGCTATCTTTCATCTTTTTTTCCGATCTTTTTTCCATTTCCTTTTAAATACGTCCCACTCTCTTTCACTTCGATCTTTTCTGCATCGATCAGTTTCGTAAGCGCTCGTTTGAAGTTTTTTCGGCTGAGGCCCAATAGCGCTTTTATCCGCTCGGGGTCGCTTTTGTAGTTTAAAGGCATCATTCCCTTGTGGTTTTGCAGATAATCCATCACTTTTTTGGCGGCGATTTCGTCGCTTTTTTTGCCGATAGGGCGCAGAAGAAGATCGATTTTGCCATCTTCCCTGACCTGTTTTACGTATCCTTTGGCTCGATCTCCCACTGAAAGAGGCGTAAAAACTTCGGAGTGAAAGACCAGTCCGTCGAACCGGTTGTCCACGATCGTCTTGTATCCCAAATCTGTTTTGTCGTAGAGGTAAAGCTCCACCTCCTGATTACGCTTGAGAGATCCTTCCGGGCGCTCCAGCAGTTTTTCGAACTTCTGTGTGCCGACGAGCCGATCCGTTTTTTTATCGTATGCGACATAGACAAGATGTGTTTCGCCCGCACGCATAGGCTCTTTTTGAAACATTTTCGGGACGAAAAGGTCTTTTGGAAGTCCCCAATCCACGAACGCGCCGTAAGGTGTGGTTCCTGCCACTTCCATCATCGCCAATTCACCCAGCATAGCCAGAGGTTTTTGGGTGGTGGCTACGATTCTATCCTCGCTGTCGGTATATACGAAAACCTCCAGCTCATCACCCTCTTTCATCGTGTCGGTGACATATGCGTTTGGCAGCAGCACCTCTTTTTCTCTCTTTGAAGCCAGCACCATTCCATGATCGCTTTTGCGTGCGATTACAAGGCGATTGATGCGACCAAGCTCCAGGTATTCGTTAATTTCGTCAAGTTCATTCATAACGACGATTATAGCGGAATTTTGAGCTCCCATTTAATCCGCAGCCGCTATAATGCGCCATGTCCATCATCGAATATTTCATCAAAAACAGCCGGCTCAACCATGTGCTGCTCCTTTTTATCCTAGTGAGCGGGATTGTCGCCTATCGCGATATCCCAAAAGAGCTCTTCCCTGACGTGACGCTGAATATGATCGATGTATCTGGCGGCTATGCCGGATCGAGCGCGAAGATTCTCGACAAGATGGCTGTTCGCGATATCGAAGAGGCTATCGAAGGAATCAGTGGGATCAAAACGACCGAAACGGTCATCGTGCCTGGGCGTTTCGATATCGTTTTGACTCTTCGCGACGATGCCGATCCCATCGATGTACTCAGCAAGGTAAAAGATGCCATAGCTTCGAGTCGGCAATATCTGCCGCCCGACATGGTAGAGCCAACTGCATCGATATTGACGAAAAAACACGATCTGCTATCGATCTCTTTGGCTTCCAAAACGTTGAATCGTAACGAATTGATCGAAAAAGCCAAAAAGATCAAGCGCCAGATTATACATATGCCCGATATCGCCGAAGTGAAGATATATGGTGACTCGGATGAAGAGGTGCTGGTTTCTGTGGATACCAAGGCGGTGGAGGCGTATGGCATAAGTACCAAATCGCTGCTTTTGGCGCTGTCGAATATTTCATACATCTATCCGGTGGGTAATATCGAAGAGCCGGGCAACTACGTCTTTCTCTCCACCGTCCATGGCCCCAAAGATAAAAACGAGTGGGAAAGAGCGCTTATCAAAGTCGATGGAAAAATGGTGAGACTCGAGGATGTGGCGACTGTGACTCGCCACTTGGCGAAAACCTCTACGCTCTCTTCGTTCAACACGCTCGACAATATAACTCTGCGCATCTACAAATCATCGGAAGGTGATGCGATCTCTCTCTCGAAAGCGCTGCGTGTATTTATAAAAAAGATAAAAAAGCGGGAGCCAGAACTCGAAATAGAGGTTTATCACGACTCATCGGTGCCGATCAAAAAGCGCCTGGATGTCATCATCTCCAATATCATATTTGGACTTATCCTGATCTTTGTGACGATGTCTTTGCTGATAAATCTAAGAATCGCTTCGATCGTGACGCTGGGGATTCCGTTTTCCTTTGCGATCGGGCTGATATTTCTCTATTATGCAGGCTATACGATCAATATCGTTTCGCTTCTGGGCGCGCTGATAGTTATAGGTATCGTCGTGGATGACGCCGTGGTGGTGGCCGAAAATATCCAACGACATATAGACGAGGGGATGGAGCGCCATAGCGCCGTGCTTCTTGGAGTCAAAGAGATGGTTTTGCCTGTGACGCTGGCGACACTGACTACAGTAGCGGCCTTTTCACCTCTTTTTATGCTTTCAGGGGAGATCTCGAATTTTATAATTCTGATTCCCATCGTCGTCATCGCCATATTGATCGGATCTTTGATCGAGAGTTTTTTCTTTTTGCCGTTGCATGCACGTGAAGTATTGCGCAAGGGTTCGTCACTGGTGGATTGGTCGCCGCTTCAGCGGCGTTACGAGTATGCCCTTTGCTTTATGATTCGCTACAAGAAAAGTTTTTTGCTCTTTTTCGCTCTATTTATCCCTTTGGCAACGCTCTTTTTGATAAAGCAGCTCCATTTCCAGTTCTTTCCCACTTTCGATAACCGTTTTATCTACGTCACTGGACGGCTCGGCATCGATACACCTATCGAAACGACCCATAAGGTGGCAAAAGAGATCGAGGCTGCGCTTTTGAAGCACAAAAAGGAGTTTGGCATCAAGTCGGTCTCGGCCGTTGCGGGATCGAGGACGACACTCGGTGGTGAAAATGAAAAGGATAGCGGCTCTTTTTACATCACGATGGAACTATACGATCTCAAGCCAAAAGATTGGATCAACCGCTGGCTCAACCCGATTTTAAATCTCTCTTTCGATTTTAACGACCCTGATATGCGCAGAGAGTTATCGACGTTCGAGATAGCGCCAAAGATCGAAAAGATCATATCTTCGTTCAGGCAGCGATACGCTTTTGAAGAGCTCGGCGTCAGGCAGCGTCGTGTCGGTGTGATAAGCAACGATATCAAAATCAACTTTACAGGCATCGACGATGCAAAGATCATCTCGGCGATCGAGCGTATAGAAAGAGCGCTTGAGACTACGGACGGAGTGACGGGCGTAAGCGACAATCTTCAGCCCGGCAAGATGGAATATCGCCTGAAAATCAACGATTACGGCCAGAAGCTGGGGATAGAAGAGGGTGTGGCGGCACGATTGCTGTCGGGCTATTTTCTTCAGCGCAGACAGGCGTTGACGTTTGGCAAAGATGGAGTCGTGGAGATCAAAAGCGAAGCGAAGAGAAAAGATATGCTCGCTACGCTGATGGAGTTTGACTATCCGATAGGAGATGGCAGGCAGGTAAAACTAAGAGAGATTGCCAGATTCATTCCAAGTCGCGACTATATGCAGATCAAAAAGCGTGACGGAGAAGTGGTAAAGACGGTTTTCGCTTCGATCGACAAGCGCAAGACAACGGCCAACGATGTGCTGCGAGCTGTCGCACCGCTGCTCGAGAAGATAGGAAAAGAGGGGATCGGAATCCACCTGATGGGAGAGAAGGAGAAAAACACCCAGCTGGCAAAAGAGATGAAAAAGGCGGTCGTCGTGGCTCTGTTTTTGATTCTCATCGCACTGCTTCTGATTTTTTCGAAAATCAAATATGCGTTGATGGTTATATCCGTGATTCCGTTTTCGATTTTGGGGGCGCTGGCGGGCCATCTGCTGCTTGGCATCAATCTTTCGATGCCTTCTGTCATTGGGATATTGGGATTGGCCGGTGTCGTGGTAAACGATGGGATCATCATGCTCGATTTTCTGCACGGTACCCGCGATACAGGTAAATTTTTCGAAAGGGCAGCGCTTCGCCTGCGGCCGATTCTCATCACTTCGATTACAACCTTTCTGGGCCTTTTTACCCTGATATTCTATGCTGTCGGAGAGGCGGTTATTTTGCAGCCTATCGCCGTATCGATCGGTTTTGGGCTTCTTTGGGGAACGCTGCTGAATCTCTTCTATCTGCCGACACTGTATGCCGTGGTCAATCGTGTTGAAGCGGGGGCTATTGAAAAATAATCGATAAATCAATATAATCATCCAACACTCTTACTAAAAGGCAGCAGATGACACAAGAAGAGCTCGATGCACTGATGGCCGGTGATTTGGATTTGGAAGAGGATGCGGCACCTGAAGATTCTGCGGCGATAGAGACCGATGATGTGGCGACAGCGGAAGATGTAACGCTCGAAGACGAGAATGAAGAGGATGTTATATTGGCGCCGCCCGCGACCAAAGAGCATCAGGTCGTAAGCCAGCTCGATGATGTAACTCGTGACAGCGAAGAGAAGGCCGGAGAGATATTCGATGCTCTGGATATCGTAATGAACGAAATAGAGGGGGCACTTTCGTCTTTGTCCAGGGCGAAAGATATCTCATCCGATTTTGAAACTCTTTTTAAAACTCTTTGTGAGAAGTTCCCCCATATCGATAGATTCAAGGCGGCAAAAGAGGAGTCGCTGGAGCTTGAAAAACTTGTCGAGGAATCGAGCTCGATGTTGCAAAATGCCAACGATCAGATTTTGGGAGCCATGGATACGATGCAGTATCAGGATATCCATCGGCAAAAGATAGAGCGCGTCATCAACATCATGCGAGCGCTCAGCAAATATATGAGCGCACTGTTCGAAGGAAATGTGGAGGATGAAAAGAGGGTCAAATCGGCCCGACACATCGAGGGAGACACCCATACCGAAGAGGTGATCTCCAACGACGATATCGAAGCGCTTATCGCGCAATTTGGAGGAAAATAGATTTTATGACAGAACTTTTGTCGCCGGCAGGCAATCTCGAAAAACTTAAAATAGCTTTTGCATATGGAGCCGATGCCGTCTATGCCGGCGTAAGTCACTTTTCACTGCGGATTCGCAGCGGTAAGGAGTTTACTTACGAAACATTTCAAGAAGGGATCGATTACGCCCATTCTCTGGGAAAAAAAGTGTATGTGACGATCAACGGATTTCCTTTCAATTCCCAACTCTCCCTTTACCGAAAACATATGGAGAAGATGGCGGCGATGGGGCCGGACGCCTTCATTATAGCCACACCGGGGCTTGTGAAGATGGCCAGGGAGATAGCTCCTGAGATACCGATCCATCTTTCGACGCAGGCCAATGTGATGAATGTGCTCGATGCGCAGTTTTACTACGATCTGGGCGTCAAACGCATCATCGCGGCGCGAGAAATAAGCCTGAAAGATCTTGAAGCTATCAAAAAAGAGCTACCCGATCTGGAGCTGGAGGTTTTCGTGCATGGCTCTATGTGTTTTGCCTACAGCGGCAGGTGTCTCATCTCTTCGCTTCAAAGCGGTCGTGTTCCAAATCGTGGAAGTTGCGCCAACGATTGCAGGTTTCCTTATGTGCTCTATGCCGAAAATCCCGAAACGGGAGTCGCTTTTCGCCTGGAGGAGGTGCCGGAAATGGGTACCTATATCATGAATGCAAAAGATATGAACCTCGCCAGCCATCTGGATGAAATACTAGGCAGCGGAGTTGTAGATTCCATCAAGATAGAAGGGCGGACAAAAAGCCCGTACTATGTCGCGGCAACCACGCACGCCTACCGTATGGCGATCGACGATTTTTATGCCGGAGCTTTCGATGCAGAAAAGTACCAAAAGGAGCTGCATACCACCAAGCACAGAGGGTTTACGGATGCCTATCTGATTCATCGGCCTTTCGAAAGAGAAGGTACGCAGAGTCTGCAAAGCTCGATAAGCGAAGGGAGTCATCAGGTTCAAGCATTCGTGGATGATCGGGGGTTGGCTTTTTTGGCCAAAGATAGAGTGTGCGAGGGTGACGAGATGGAGATTCTCTCCCCTGCGCCCGTTGGCGGTGCCGTGGAGAACGAAAGAGGGGCGATCTACCAAAAAGAGGATGGCAGCTGGTGGTTGCGGATGAAAAAGCTCGAAACTCCTGCCAAAAAACGTTACGAGTGTATCCATAGCGGCAACGAGAATCCGATTCTCCTGCCCGCGCCTTTGCCGCCGTTTTCATTTCTGCGTAAAAAGATCGCAACCCGGCCTGACGATAAATAAAGTTAGTAAACAAAAAGGAGTATTATGCGTTTCGTATCGATTATCATAGGAAGCAAGAGCGATTACGAGGTGATGAAAGAGTGCGGCAAGACACTGGAAAAATTCGGTGTGCCGTATGAGCTGATTATCTCTTCGGCACACAGGAGTCCCGAGCGGACCAAAACCTATATCAAAGATGCAGAAGAGCGCGGAGCGGTAGTGTTTATCGCGGCGGCCGGTATGGCTGCGCATCTTGCTGGAGCCGTCGCCGCGACGACGATCAAGCCTGTCATCGGCGTGCCGATGAGCTCGTCGGATCTGCGGGGAGAAGATGCGCTGCTCAGTACCGTCATGATGCCTGCGGGTATGCCGGTGGCTACATTGGCCATCGGTAAAGCGGGTGCCATCAACAGCGCATATCTGGCGATGCAGATACTGGCCATAGACGATGACGAGCTGAAGGTGAAATTGACCGAAGACAGACTTGCCAAAGCGAAAAAAGTGGAGACGGATTCGGCCGAAGTCGAAGTTCTGATCTCTTGATGTTGCAGTCTGCGATGCAAAAGAATGGATAAATCATGAAGACATGGCTGAGTCTTAGAGCATACGCCAAGCTGCTCGATAAAGATTTTGACGAGGTGGTGGAGATGGTTGACAATGGCGAAATAGTCAGTAAAGAGGAGAATGGAGAAATTTTCGTCGAAGCCGACTCCAGGCGCCATCTTCCCAGCGAAAGAGAAGATGGCGAGCTGCTCAAAGTGGATCTCGAAAGTGGTGATGGCGTCCAGTTTGTAGAAAAGACTATCGGAACGATTCTTACGATGCACGAAAAGGTCGTAGATGCAAAAGATGAAACCCTGGAAGCTCTCAAAAACGAAAATCAGTTTTTGAAAGAGGCTTTGATGTCGATGCAGGAGCTCTATGATGAAGATAGAAAAACGATAGAGACGCTGAGCAACGAGCTGAACGCGACCAGAGACGAACTGGAGTTCATGAAGCGCAAATATAAGCTGATGTGGGGTAAAGTGGTCGAAAAACATGCCGGAGGCAATGGATGAATATGACTCCCAAATGTGTCGTCTGTATATTCTCTCAGGCGCTGCGTGTCTGTGAAACGCTTCATGCAGATGAAGAGACGACCAAAAAGGTGCTCGACAGCGTAGCGTGCATGGTCCCCAGATGGCATTTCGATGAGACTCCTCCACAAGTGGCTGCACGGGTTTATCCGAAAATCGCTGAAATTCTACACACCGACGATATCTACAAGGAGTACAAAAAAGAGGCTACCGAGCGTGCCAGGCGGTTTGTTCCCTATATAGAATCGATGATCGAAAGAAGTGTCGATCCTTTTCACGCCTCTTTAAAGGCGGCAGTGGCGGGTAACGTCATCGACCTGGCCGCCACGACGCAGTTCGACCTGGAGGAGGAGGTGCAAAGAGTATTCGATACTCCTTTCGCCATCGACGACAGTGGAGCGCTTCGAGCGCTGCTCGAGGATGCCTCCCGCCTTCTTGTGATCGCCGATAATGCCGGTGAGCATCTTTTCGACAAGGTGATGATGCAGCATATAAAGAGCATCTTTCCCTCGATCGAAATCGGCTATGTGGTCAGAGGTGTGCCTATTATCAACGATGTGACATGCAAAGAGGCTAAGGATGCAAGGATCGATGAGGTGGCAGATATCATCGACAGTGGTGTCGATACCCCTGGTCTCGATCTATCGCGTGCGAACGCCAAGGCGATAGAGGCGTATGAAAAAGCCGATGTAGTCATCGCAAAAGGGATGGGAAACTACGAATCTTTGAACGACAACTCGATCAGGCCGACTTTTTTTCTATTGAAGGTAAAATGCGAAGTGGTAGCCTCTTCGCTTGGGCGAGACGTAGGGGATATCGTATGCTATCAAGGAGAGTGCCATGCCAAATAAGATAGAGAAGTTGATCGACGATAAACTTCTTCCGTTTCTGTTTACTCATCCGCGACACCCTATGAGGTTCAACGAACTGATGCGCGCGAACAAACTGCTGGTGGACAATATGCCGATAGAGGGCCAGATTCCTGGCTTGAAGCTGAGGCTGGCGCGCGCATATCTTTTCATGATTGTTCTTTGGAATATCGTGCTGCTTCCCTTGGCTCTGGTCTTTCACAAGCTGCTGGCAAAGATCGGGTGTCATGTGGCTATCGTTTTGGCGGTGGTTTTTACCCTTCTGTTTTTTGGTATTCTCCAGATTTTCAAACAGTGGGCTACCGAAAAGATGGCTGAAAAGATGGTGAGAGAGGCATGGAAAATCCATTTCCCATACTACGATTACGATACCTATCACGTAAAGGTGGCGAAATTTTACGACGATGCCACAGAAAGAGGCGTTACGGGTGCCAATCTGGAGATGTATATAATGAATGCTCTTTCATTGGAGTAGAGGTTTCCCGTGTGATATAATTGCGCGAAAAAACAGGGGGTGAAATATGGCAGAAACAAAACCGAAACGCCAAAAACAGGTAGTGCTTTTTACTTCGCCTGGATGTGTCTGGTGCACTCGGGCCAAAACCTTCTTCAAAAAGCATAACATCAAATTCAAAACGATCGATATCTCCACCAACAAACAGGCGGCTAAAGATTGCGAGAAACATGGGTGCCGCGGTGTTCCCGTGGTGCTCATAGGCAGCCAGTGGATATGCGGATTCGACGAACCTAAAATCAAAAAAGCATTGGACATTAGATGATCACATTTACCGATATACTCCTCAAGCTCCAGACCTACTGGGCAAACCAGGGATGCAACATCATACAGCCTTACGACATCCCTTCCGGGGCCGGAACGTTCCATCCGGCTACGCTCTTGAAAAGCCTGGACCACAAGCCGTGGGCGGCCGCATACGTGGCCCCAAGCCGTCGGCCTACCGACGGAAGATATGGCGAAAATCCAAACCGGCTGGGAGCTTACTATCAGTTTCAGGTCCTGATCAAGCCAAGCCCCGAGGATATCCAGGATCTCTATCTCAAAAGCCTTGCATATCTTGGGCTGGACCTAAGCCGCCACGATATCCGTTTTGTCGAGGACAACTGGGAGTCGCCGACACTGGGCGCCTGGGGACTTGGATGGGAAGTGTGGCTTGACGGGATGGAGGTGACGCAGTTTACCTATTTTCAGCAGGTAGGCGGTATCGCATGCGATCCTGTAGCGGCTGAAATAACATATGGGACCGAGCGTCTTGCGATGTATCTGCAGGGCGTGGAATCTGTTTTCGATATCGTATGGAACGAAAAAGATGGCGAGGTGACAACCTATGCCGATGTCCATAAAGAGAGCGAGTATGAATTTAGCAAATACCATTTCGAAGTGGCGGATGTGCCGATGCTTTTTCGCCATTTCGACGACGCTTCCGCAGAGTGTGTTCGATGCCTTGAAGCGGGCCTTCCTCTGCCGGCATACGATCAGTGCATGATCGCTTCGCATATATTCAATGTGCTCGATGCGAGAAAAGCGATTTCCCAGACCGAACGGGCCAACTATATTCTCAAAATCCGCGACCTGGCGAAAGGGTGTGCCGAGCTCTACAAAGAGCAAGAGAGCAAAAGAGAGGCCAGGGTGCACGGGAAAGAAGTTTCGACGCAGAATGCAAAAACTGGCGAAAGGCAGATATGAGGATCGGCGGGATTCTCGAGCTGCTAAACCGCATAAGTCCATTCGAACTACAGGAGAAGTGGGACAACGGCGGATTGCTGTTGGGTGATGAGAACGACTCGGTTTCAAAGATCGTACTGAGTGTGGATATCGATGAGGCGATGATCGAAAAAGCCGATCCAAAGACACTTTTCATTCTTCATCACCCGCTTATTTTTTCCGGATTGAAGCGGCTTTTGTGGAGCGAATACCCGGCCAATCTATTGAAAAAGATGATTCAAAAAGAGCAGAGCCTCATCGCGATGCACACCAATTTCGACCAGACCCATCTAAACCGTTATGTTTTTGAAGATGTGTTGGGTTTTGAAAACGTCGAATGCGAAGGTTTTGTATGTCGGGCCGAAGGGGAGTGGGAGGGCAACGCGCTACTCTCTCATATCAAGAGTGCGCTCGGGCTCGATGCATTGAAAGTCGTGGGCCAAAAGAGCCAAATATCCAGTGTGGCAATGACGACTGGATCGGGCGCAGGGCTTATGGATTTGGTGGATGCGGACCTCTTTCTTACAGGTGACATCAAATACCATGATGCGATGAAAGCGCTCTCTTTGGGGTTGATGCTGGCTGATATCGGACACTTCGAAAGTGAAAAATATTTTGCACAGGCACTTGCCGGTCATTTGAAAAATTTGCCGATTCCGGTTATAATAACCCAATCGATCAACCCCTTTCACTACATTTAAACAACGCAAGGAAATCCATGAACAAGCATCTTCAAGAGCTTATCGAACTTTCAAAAATCGACAAAGCGATAGACGCATTCGAACCAAGAGTCGAAGCTGCACGCGAAAAACTCACTGCAATCGAAGATGAAGAGAGTGCAGTAGAAGGCGAAATCTCTCAGTTGGAAGACGATATAAGAGATGCCGAGCTGAAAAAAGCGAAAAACGATCTGCACATTAAAGAGCTCAATGAAAAGCTCGAAGCCAACAAAAAAAAGATGGCGGAAGCCAAAACGGAAAAAGAGATCAAGGCTTTGCAGCTCGAAGAGGAGATAGCCAAAGAGCAGCTCGATTTCGCCCATGAAGAGATAGGGCGTCTCGAAAAGCTGATCGAAACCAGAAAAGCGGAAATAGAGGCGAAAAAAG
>Ga0256842_1000756_pt1 | contig 28119 bp, 28 predicted proteins | sample 4559240metaG_FD_185973 | JGI IMG/M metagenome (GOLD analysis project Ga0256842, IMG submission 185973) | Hydrothermal vent microbial communities from Guaymas Basin, Mexico - 4559-240 | ecosystem: Environmental > Aquatic > Marine > Hydrothermal vents | place: Mexico: Guaymas Basin | collected... | reverse complement strand
GAATGTAGGAATAGCAAAGCAGGTAAAGTTCACTTATCAAGTGGTGGACAAACGATTAAGTGAGGACTTTTTAATATATAGGTTTATATAGATAATCTATAGAATTATAGAGTTTTTTCTTGTCGGTAAAATATTATATGCGTTATGTTGATGATATGATTTTACTTGGTCGTTCTAAAGAGGAGTTGGAATATATAAAAAGGGAGATAGTTATCTATTTACAAGATAAATTACAACTACAGTTAAGAGAAAAATTTTATCTTTGTCAAATAAAACAAGGTATAGATTTTTTAGGCTATATAATTAAACCTAGCCATATATTAGTACGACAACGAGTTGTTAATAATTTTAAGTATAAAAAAGCACAGTTTTTAGACAACTGTTTTGTTGATAGAAAAACATGCAGTTTTGAAGATGCAAAAAAGTTTAAGGCTATAAATGCCTCATTTTATGGTCATATAAAACATGCTGATAGTTATAAGCTTATGGAAAAATATCAAGTTGAAAATTGGATAAGGAATAAAAAATGAATAGAATAGTCAAAATTCTTCTAATAGGAGTGCTAGTTCCCAATATATTATGGGCAGAGAGATTTACTAAAAATGGAGAGATTGTTTATGATAGTAAAACAGAACTCTATTGGCAGAGTAAGCCTAGTAATAAAAAATTTAATTGGAGCAGTGCAAAAAACTATTGTAGTAATTTAACTTATGAAGGTAAGAGTGATTGGAGACTCCCTAATATTGATGAACTTAAAAGTTTGGTAGATTATAGTAGATATAAACCTGCTATTGCTACAAATCTTATAGATATAAAAATAGATGATTGGTATTGGTCGTCTTCAAAATATGTAAATGATTCGTCTAGTGCGTGGGTTGTCCTTTTCGATGATGGTTATGACTTTTGGGTTAAGCGTTCACGTACAGTTTATGTTTTGTGTGTGAGGTAGTGGACAGTTGTTTTTTGTATATTGTAGGGATACCCCTTGTGGGTATCCATTATTTATCAATCCTTGCAAAGAAAACCCCGTCCTCTAAGGCGGGGATGAATTTGCAATTCTTGACATTCAGTCGTAATTATAGTATAATGCTATTATGAAGTCATTATATGATACTAATAACCATTCAGTTTTTTCACTACAATATCATCTAATCTTGGTCACAAAATATAGACGACAAGTAATAGATGATGAAATATGTAAAAGATTAAGAGAGATTTTTGAGTATATTGCAAGTAAAAATCAATACAAATTAAAGATTATAGAGTTTAATCATGATAAAGATCATTTGCATATACTTTTTAAAGCAGAGCCTAAAAGTGAAATATCAAAGTTCATAAATGCCTATAAAAGTGCAAGTAGCAGACTTATAAAAAAAGAGTTCCCAAGAGTTAAAGAGAAGCTTTGGAAAGAGTATTTTTGGAGTAGAAGTTTTTTTTTAGCTACAACTGGTGGAGTAACACTTGAAGTTTTAAAACAGTATGTAGAGAGTCAAGGAAAAAAGAGATGATTAAAACATTTAATCTTGGATTTAGATATAGAATATATCCAACAAGAGAACAGATAAAATTGCTTAATCATCAAATGTTTGTCTATAATCAAGCATATAACATTTGTTTAAACCTTTGGCAAAAAGAGCAAGAAAAAAATAAAAATTTTCCAAAAGAACATAGAGTTCACCGCAAAGCTACAAGTTATGATGCAGTGGTAAAAAGAGCTTTAAGATTTAGAAAAATCCCTTTTAAAACAGTTGTAACACAACAAGTAAGGATAAACTTTTTAAAAGCAGTTAAAAAAGCTTTTAGCAAAGATACAATAAGCAAAAGAGAAAAAGCCATAAAGAATGCACAAACAAACAAGGAAAAAGTAAAAGCATTAAAGTTAGGAATACCAAAATTTAAATCAAGCAAAGATATAGAGCAATCTTTTAACTGGAATAATCAAGGTTATTCAATAATAGATACAGATAACAAACGCCTTAAGATTTTAAGAGTTATGAAGCAAGATTTTAAAGTAAGATGGCATAGAGACTTACCAGATAATACAAAAATTAAATCAATCACTTTTAGTAAAGATGCCATAGATTATTATGTTTCATTTAATATAGAGTTTGAAAAAGAGATAGATTTAGAAGTATCAATCAATAATCTTGATATTTCTAAGTCTATGGGTATAGACTTAAATGGATACAATATTGCACTGTCTCAACCTATTAACAATAATCATTTAATAAATAATAATGCAAGTAACAGAAAAGTGATACAAAACAGTCGTATCATAAAGATACTACAAAGAAAACAATCAAGGAGAGTTAAAAAATGGATAGATAGTGGTAAAAAAGATAAAATTAGTAAAAATTTCAAAAAAACTCAAAGAAAATTAAACAAGAAGTATAAAAAACTTACTAATCAAAAAACAGATCTCTATCATAAAATCTCTAAAACTTTAACAGATAAGTTTGAGTTGATAGCAGTTGAGGAGTTAAAAATTAAAAATATGTCTAAATCAGCTAAAGGTAATGAAATAAATCGTGGAAAAAATGTAAAAGCCAAAGCTGGTTTAAACAAAACTATTCTTAATGCCTCATTCTATCAATTTCAATCAATGTTAGAATACAAATCAAAGCTTAATGGCAAACTATTTGTTAAAGTTGACCCAAAATACACAAGTTTAGAGTGTAGCATATGCGGAAATAGAGATAAAGCTAATCGCCCAAAACAAGACTATTTCAAGTGTACTAAATGTGGATATGAAACAAACCCAGATATTCAAGCTAGTAAAACAATACTAAAACGGGCATTAGAGTCGTTTGGGGTAGGAACTACCCTTGTGGACTTAAAACACAAAGCCTCTCATTCAGTCTCATTGGAGATTGTTAGTTAGGAAGCCACCACCTCTTTAGGTGGTGGTAGTTCATAAGACCAAAAGATATAGCAGATGTTAAACTATCTATCTTTCCTTGTAGTAATCTAGTAGCATCACAACTCTTAGCAATTTCGGCTGTACTCTTCTCATAAGCTTTTGCATAAAAGTATGCTTTAAATCCAAAATGACTTAAAAAGATAAATAGAGGTAGAAGTAAAATAATTTTAAGAGTTCTCATAAATTAACCTTAAAATATAGAAGTACTGTAGATATAAATGAGTGACCATTATTATCTGATACCATTACAAATCTATCTTTTCCAACTTTAGCTAACCCTTCAAAATTATTATATCCCCAACCATCACTACTACTAAAAGTGGCTAAAACTTCTGATTTACAGTTATGATTATTATCACATCTATTTAAATATACTTTTTTTAGAGTTATATAGAATGGATTATATAATCCATTATAAGCTCTTTCTAAAACTAATATATTTCCATCACTCATAATTTCCAATGCTGTTACAGCAGAATTTGGATAATTTTGTGCTTTGAATTTCCACTCTTTTCCATTTAATGAGTAGATACTTTGATGGGTGTTTTTTTGTCTATTAATAGGATACTCTGATGCTACAAGTAAGCCATATTTAGGGTGATATGCAACACTTTCAAACATACTATTTCTACTTTTATAAATTGATATTTTTCTTAATTTTTTTGGTATATTATAGTTTATTTTTAGTTTACCATATTTAGTTATCTGTTTTACTCTAGGTCGTCTTTCAAATGAAGCTATAAGTTGACCTTTTGGATTATGTGTTAATCCTTCAATATCTGGGTGAATAACTCTGTTTTTTGGTGTCTTAATATGAAAAGCATTTAGATATTTTAATTTATCTATTTTATTACTAAATTTAGCATAAAAAGAGTATAAATATCCTCTATCTCCTACCATATATAATCTGTTGGTTTTGCTATTATAAGTTAAATCAGATACACCTTCAAAAGGAATATCTCTTTTATCTGAAAACATAAGACTTTTCTGCTCTAAAATAGTTATTTTTCTATTTTTAGTCCCTTTTGCAATTAGAGGTGTTATGCTACAGCTTGTAAACAGAAAAAGTGTAGTTAGTAAAATTATAATTTTTTTCATGCTTAAATTATATCTAAGAAGAGATGAAATCTTATAAAAATAGTGCTAATTATAAGAGGTTTAATCACATTATTAATAGAAAAAAGATAAAATGGTAATATATCATAAATTATAACATAGTAGGGAGTCTATTTTGCAAAGTAAACAGTATTCGGTGAAGGTTTATGAGTGTAGTATTGACGATGAAGAGAGGTTTATGTCCTTTTTTGATACAAATTATACTCTTTTTAAAGACCATCTTATTGTTATAAATGGTTATTTAAGCCAAAATATAAAAGATTATCTAAATTCAAAATCACTCATTTTTATTAACAATATAAAACTTCCAAAAGGTAGGAGTAGGAGGGCCTTAGAAGAGGAGTTTGAGGCTCAAAGGAGAGAGAGTGACATTGATAAGATAATTGCAGAAACTAAATTAGAAAAATTATCAAAAAGACTTCAAAATAATCTTACTGTTTTAGATGATATAATCCGTAGTGGTAGAGAGCTAAATATAGATGGGGATTTACTTCTATTAAACCGTGTAAATAGTGGGGCAACTATCTATACAACAGGTAACCTTATTATTACTCAACTTGTTGAGGGGTCTGTAAGATGTGATGGGAACTTTATGATATTAACAACATCTTCTAAAGCTAATGTTATATTTCACGGGGAAGAGATAGACAATAGTTTTTTAGAAGATAGATTAAGCAGGGTGGAGTTAAAAAATCAAGAGATAGTAATTACACCTGTATTTAAAAAGGAGATAAATTGGGTATCGTAATAGCAGTAATTAGTGGAAAAGGTGGAGTTGGGAAAACAACAGCTGTTGCTAACCTTGGATTAGGTGTAGCTATGAATAATAAAGCTTGTGCTGTTGTTGATTTTGATATTGGTCAAAGAAACTTAGATATGATTTTAGGATTAGAAAATCGTGTGGTTTATGATATTGTTCAGGTTATGGACGGAGAAGCTACTCTAAAACAGGCACTTATTAAAAGTAAAGTAAATGATAATCTGCGTTTTTTAGCAGCTTCTCAAATAAAAGATAAAAGAGTTTTAAACTCTAAAAAAGTATATAAGCTAGTAAAAGAGCTTAAAGATAGTTTTGATTATGTAATATTAGACTCTCCTGCTGGAATTGAGAGTGGATTTGAACACACTATAGAGTTTGCAGATGCAGCTATTATTGTGGTAAATCCTGAAGTCTCATCTATAAGAGATGCTGATAGAGCTATTGGGATATTAGACTCTAAATCACAAAAGGTTAAAGATGGTGGAGAGGTTGCAAAATACTTAATTATCAATAGAATTGTGGCTAATATGGTTCAAAGTGGTGAGATGCTAAAGAGTGAAGATATTTTAGATATTTTAAATATTAAATTAGTTGGTAAAGTTCCTGAAGATAGTGGAGTTATAGATGCTTCAAATCAAGGAAAGCCCGTTATTTTAGATAAACACTCCATTGCAGGTCAAGCGTATAAGAGAATATCTGCTAGGCTTTGTGGTAAAAAGGTTGATATGAAAGATGTTGAAGTTAGTGACTCTAGTCTATTTAAAAAAATTACGGGAATATTTAAATAATGTTTGATTTTTGGAGAAAAAAAAGAAGTGCCTCTGTTGCTAAAGATAGACTAAGTATTGCTATTATGTCAGATAGAGGTGGCAGAGATATTTACCCTTTTATGGAGGATTTAAAATCTGAAATAGTAGAGGTTGTTAAAAAGTATATTGGAGTTAGAGGAATTGAGGTAAAAAAAGAGATTGATGGAAACTTTGAGGCAATATCCATTGATGTCTTTTTAGATAAAACTAAATAATTCAACTTCTTAACCCTAGTATCAAATAATCACTATAAGTAACATTAAGGTAACAAAAGATTGTTATAATTTTCTCATCTAAAGTCTAAAGGGATAAAACTTAAAATAGTTTTATCTCCCCTATCTCCTCTAATAATTAAACTGATTATATTATAATATCAATAAAAGTAGGAGAATATTATGAATAGTAAAAATTTATTTAATTTTATTATTCTCTTAATTATAGATATTATAACTCTCATAGGTATATTTTACCTCTCTATCTTTATGAGAAATAGACTTCATAGTAGTGATATACCAATATTTAATCAGATAGAACTTATTGATTTTATGTTTGTTATATGTATAATTATTTTTCTTTTTATAAATGAAAAGATATACTCTTTTAGATATGATTTTTGGCAAGAGTCTAAAAAAATAGTAAAATCAATCTTTTTATCATATCTTTTAGTTTTAACTATATTAGCTCTTATGAAAAGTAATCAAGAGTATTCACGACTATTTATAACCATATATTTTATATCTGCTACAATTATAGTTCCTATTATTAAAAGATATACTAAAAAGTTTCTATACTCATTTGATTTTTTTAAAAAGAGAGTATTACTTATTGGAGATAATATTCAAAAAGAGAGATTTAAAAAAGAGTTCTATAATAACTTCTATTTAGGTCAAACTTATGCTAGTAGAGATTATGACTTTGTAATTATTATCTCAAAAGGTATATCAACTGATAAACTAGATATATTAATTCGTAAATATATTGATAGCAGTGATGGACTCTATATAGTACCATATATGACAAATATAAACTTTGCATACTCAACTATTATGGAGTACTCAAATATTCAACACAACTCAATATATATCGAAAATAGACTTCTTATTAAACAGAATATTTGGTTAAAGAGTATATTTGATAAATTATCAGCTATTTTAATTATGCCTTTTTTTGCCATTATCCACATAATTATCTCTTTTTTTATAAAATTAGATAGTAAAGGGGCTATTTTCTTTAAACAGCCAAGACTTGGAAAAGATAATAAAAACTTTTTATGTTATAAATATAGAACTATGTATGAGAATTCAGATAATTTACTTATTGAGTATCTTAAAAAAAATCCACAAGAGATAGACTATTATAACAAATATCATAAATATAAAAATGACCCAAGAGTTACAAAAGTTGGTAAGATACTTCGCTCTAGCTCTCTTGATGAGTTGCCACAACTTATAAATGTTTTAAAAGGTGATATGAGTTTAGTAGGTCCTAGACCATATATGTTAAATGAAGCAGATAAATTAGGAGAGAGTAAAGAGTTAATATTAAGGGTGAAACCAGGTATTACAGGTCTTTGGCAGGTGAGTGGTAGAAATAATCTCTCATTTGAAGAGAGAAATGAGCTTGAAGTTTGGTATATTAAAAATTGGCTGTTTTGGGACGATTTTATTATTTTAATAAAAACTATTAAAGTGGTGCTTATGAAAGTTGGAGCTAAATAGAACTTTTCTATTTAGCCTTTTGTGCCATTTTAATATATATATGTAAAATCTCTAAAGAGGCAGGGGTGACTCCTGATATTTCAGACGCATTAAAAAGTGTTGGTGGATTAATTTTAGTAAGTTTTTCAACTATCTCATTACTTAATCCTGATACTTTAGAGAAATCAAAATCTTTTGGAATTTTAACATTAAGCATATCTTTCATTTTATTAACTTGAAGTTGCTGTTTTTGGATATATCTATTATACTTAGCTTCAATAAGTATCTGCTCTATTACCTCATCACTATATTTTTTAAATGAAGGAACAACTCTTAAAAGTTTCTCTTTTGTCATACTTGAACGAGCTAGTAAATCTAAAAGATAGACTTTATCATTAATTTTCTCTTCACCTATCTCTACAAGTAGTTCAATAAACTCTCTGTTTGGTGTTACAAAATTTTCTCTTAAATATTTTAAAGCCTCTTTTATATTAGACTCTTTTGTTTTTACTTTTTTAAGATAGTTACTATCTAACAGTCCAAACTCTTCACCATATTTATATAGTCTTGTATCAGCATTATCTTCTCTTAAAAGTAGTCTATACTCCGAACGGCTTGTAAACATTCTATATGGTTCTTTTGTTCCTTTTGTAACCAAATCATCTATTAAAACACCAATATATGCCTCATCTCTTCCTAAAATAAAAGGTTCTTTTCCTTTAATAGATAGCGTAGCATTAATTCCAGCTATTAATCCTTGGGCTGCCGCCTCTTCATAACCTGTAGTTCCATTAATCTGTCCTGCACAATATAGACCTTTTATTTTTTTAGTCTCTAATGTATGTTTTAATTCAGTAGGTTGTATAAAATCATACTCAATAGCATATCCATATCTAACTATTCTAGCACTCTCCATTCCCTTTACAGAACGGAGCATATCAAGTTGCACATCAGTTGGAAGTGATGTACTCATTCCATTTATATAGAACTCATTTGCCTCTAAGGTTTGAGGCTCTACAAAGATTTGGTGTCTTGGTCTATCTCTAAATCTACTAATTTTATCCTCTATACTAGGGCAGTATCTAGGACCCATTCCCTCAATCTGTCCTGAAAATAGTGGTGCTCTATAAAAGTTACTCTCTATAATATTATGTGTCTCTTCATTGGTATAGGTTACATGACATGGCAGTTGTGTAGGATTAAATCTATCTCTATTGGTTCTAAATGAGAATGGAATAGGATTAATATCTCCACCTTGTGCTTCCATTACAGAAAAATCTATACTTCCCCCCTCTACTCTTGCACAAGTTCCTGTTTTCAGTCTTCCTATCTCTAAACCTAAACTTTTTAAATATTCGGCTAACTCAATGGAAGCAAATTCACCTTGTCGTCCAGCACTCTGCTGTTTTTCTCCAATATGAATTAATCCATTTAAAAAAGTACCAGATGCTATTATTACTTTAGGAGCTTTATATATATTTCCTAATTGTGTTTCTACACCTTTTACCTCTTTATCTTCTATAATTAAAGAGGTAGCAATCTCTTGCTTTATATCTAGGTTTGGGGTATTTAATAGAACATCTCTCATATATATTCTATATCTATCCATATCAATTTGAGCTCTACTTCCTCTAACGGCAGGACCTTTTGATTGATTTAGAATTCTAAACTGCAGACCTGTAGCATCAGTAGCTAAACCCATCTCACCACCAATTGCATCAAGCTCTTTAACTAAATGACCTTTAGCAAGTCCTCCAATAGCAGGATTACAACTAGATGCTCCTACTTGTTCTACTAATATTGTTATTAAAAGGGTTTTTACACCCATTCTAGCAGGTGCTAAACATGCTTCTATTCCTGCATGTCCTCCACCTATTACTATTACTTCATAGTCCATTTATAAACTCACTTTTGTATAATTGGTGGAATTATAACAAACTAATTCTCTTTTGTCTCTTCTTTTTCATCTCCTCTTTTATCTTTTATATCTTCATAATATTTATGCTCTTGTATTTTTTTAAGTCTTTGTCTCTCTGTAAGTCTTAATTTTTCTTTTAGTGCTTTCATAGCATCTTTTTGAGTTCCTTTTTTACAAGCGAAAGATACATCAGGTGTTCCTGTATTATAAATTATATGTATAGCTTTTCCATCATACTCTACATTTTGCATTTGAGAATAGTAGTATTCATTACACTCTCCACCACCTTTTAGTTCAGGACACTTTTTAGGAATAGGACCTCTTTTTGGGTTTAGTAGATTAAAAGGAGTTGCTCCTTTACATATACTAAAATACTCTCTTGATAATACTAAAAATTCTAATTTTCTCTCTGCAATAACTGTCTTTTTAACTGGATTAGGTTCAAATATTGGGTAATCAAACTTTTTTATATCTACTGGGAATTTAAATAGTTTTGGTTCTGTATCAAACTCTCTATCCGTATCTGAAAATTTTTGAATATTATCACCCTCTAGTGTTATCTCTTTTTTTATTGCATCTGTAATAGCTTTTTCAAAACTATCTAACTTCTCTTTAGCATATTTTGGAAAAAGTAAGTAATTTTTTCGTGCAAATACAAGAAATGGAATATAACACAGAGTAATAAAAACACTAAATAGTATTCCTCCAAATCCACCAATTGCCATACCTAGAAGTATTAGAAATAGAAAAAATATAGTAATCCAAATAAATCTTTTTGGATTAGACCAAAAATATTTAGTCCAATTATCTATAAGTTGCTGTCTTTTTGCTTTTAGACACTCTTTTTCATTAGTAAGAGTTGTTTTTGTCGTGTTATAATATCTATAAATTCTAACACTTGCTATTATGCTAATGGCTATAACCACAATTAATATTAAAGCTAAATATAAAATATTCATTCGAAACCCCAATTTTTAATGAAGTATAACAAAAAAAAGGTTAACAATCTAATTAAAAGTGAAATAATAATAAATATATAAAGTTAATTAAAGCTTTATAACTCTCTATGAGTTAATATAAGTTTTGATACAATGCCAAAAAATTTACTATCTAATAGGGTGTATTAAAAAATGAAAAATCTAATTATTGTTGAATCCCCAGCAAAAGCTAGAACCATAAGTAATTTTCTTGGAAAAGATTATAAAGTTGTTGCCTCAAAAGGTCATATTCGTGATTTACCAAAAAGCTCATTCGGTATTACTGTTGAGGAAGATGGTACATTTACACCTAAATATTCAATCCCTAGAGATGTAAATTCTACAGTTAGAGAGTTAAAAAAACTAGCTAAAAGTGCTAAGACTATATATATAGCAACAGATGAAGACCGTGAAGGTGAAGCTATTGGGTATCATATTGCTATGGCTATGAAAAAAGAGCCAACTAAGTTACCTAGAATTGTATTTCATGAGATTACAAAGAGTGCTATAAATAATGCACTTAAAAATCCAAGAAAAATAGATATGAATTCAGTTAACGCTCAACAAGCAAGACGGCTACTAGATAGAATAGTAGGATATAAACTATCTCCTCTTTTAGCTAGTAAAATCCAAAAGGGTTTAAGTGCGGGAAGAGTTCAAAGTTCTGCTTTAAAGATTATTGTAGATAGAGAAAGAGAGATTAAAGCGTTTAAGCCACAAGAGTATTGGACTATTGATGGAATTTTTGAAAAAAATATAGACTCATCTATTTATGAATTTAATGGTTTAAAAATAGATAAATTAACTATTAAAAATGAAAAAATGGCAATGGAGATAGTTAACTCTGCTAAAAATGAGTCCTTTATAGTTGACTCTTTGGAAAAAAGAGAGAGAAAAACAAAAACTCCACCACCATTTATGACATCAACTCTTCAACAATCAGCATCAACTTTTCTTGGATTTTCACCTAAAAAAACTATGATGGTAGCTCAAAAACTATATGAGGGTGTAAAGACCGATAAAGGAAATATGGGTGTAATCACCTATATGAGAACAGATAGTTTAAATTTGGCAAAAGAGGCAGTAGAGAGTGTAAGGGAATTAATAGAGAGTAGTTTTGGTAAGGAGTATTTACCTCAAAAAGCTAAGAGTTATATTAGTAAATCTAAAGGCGCACAAGAGGCACATGAGGCTATTCGTCCTACTATGGTTGAGTTTTCTCCAGAAATTGCTAAAAATTATCTAAGTTTAGATGAGTTTAAATTATATAGATTAATCTATAACCGTTTTTTAGCATCTCAAATGACTGAAGCTAGATTAGAGTCTCAAACTCTGCTATTTAAAGGACAAAAAAGTATATTTAAAGCAGGTGGAAGAAAACTACTTTTTGATGGTTTCTATAAGGTTGTAGGATATAGTGAAAAAGATAAACTACTGCCAGAGTTAAAAAAGGGTCAAAGTGTAATTTTAAGTGATATAAAAGAGAAACAGCACTTTACAGAACCACCTGCTAGATATAATGAGGCTAGTTTAATTAAAAAATTGGAGTCTTTAGGAATTGGACGACCTAGTACTTATGCACCTACAATTACTATTTTACAGACTAGAAAATATATAGAGATAAAACAAAAAAGAATACACCCAACAGAGGTAGCATTTACAGTTATTGAGATGTTAGAGGAGCATTTTTCTGAAATAGTAGATAGCTCATTTACCTCAAATATGGAGGCTGATTTAGATGAGATAGATGAGGGAAAATTAGATTGGCAAAAGGTTCTATCTGATTTTTATAAACCATTTATGGAAAAAATCACCAATGGAAAAGCCAATATTAAAAGTAAAAAGATGGCAATACCAACAGGCGAAATGTGTCCTAAGTGTGGAAGCGAACTCTTAAGAAGAAAAGGGAAATATGGCGAGTTTATTGCATGTAGTAACTTCCCCAAATGTAAATATACAACCGATTTAGACGGTAATCCTCCACCAGAACCTGAAAAGACAGATATTAAGTGTGATAAGTGTGGAGAGTATATGGTAATTAAAGATAGTAAGAGAGGTAAATTTTATGCCTGTTCTGCCTACCCTAAGTGTAAAAATGCAAAACCTTTAAACCCACCAAAAGAGTTAAAGATACCGTGTCCCAAGTGTGGTTCTAAGATTTTAGAAAAAGAGGGTAAAAGAGGAACATTTTATGGCTGTTCTAACTATCCAAAGTGTAGATTTATATCAAATGGAGAGCCACAAGAGTGGAAATGTCCTGATTGTGGTGGTATGGTTGTGCATAAAGTATTAAAAGCAGGTCAATTTTATGAGTGTATAGAGAAGAGTTGTAAATATAAAGAGAGTGTTCCAAAAGATAAATTAAAAGTTACTAAAAAGTAGAAGGATTTTAATGGAGAAATTAAACTGTACGGTTTTGGTTGTAGGTGGAGGTCCAGCTGGAGCTACTGCTTGTAGAGAGTTAAATAGATTAGGAATTAATAATATTCTACTAGAGAAAGATTTATCTTTTTCTAAACCTTGTGGTGGTGGGTTAATGCTTAGTGCCTATAGTGAGTTTAATATTCCAAAATCTCTTATAAAAAAAGAGGTTAAATCCATTAAAATAGTATCTCCTAAATTAAATAAGGCTTTAGTTGATATATCTAAATATCCACTTACTATTGTAAATCGTTGTGAGTTTGATGCAAAATTAAGAGATTTAGCTAAAGAGGGTGGAACAGAAGTTATTGAAGCTAAAGCTTATAATATTAAAATGGAAAAAACACCTATTGTTTTAGCAAAATCTAAAGAGAAAAAGTTTGAAATTACTGCAAAGTATATTATAGCTTCAGATGGCGTAAAATCTACTATTAGGAAAAAGCTTTTAAATCAAACACCTAGTAGAATTCTTACATATTATAGTGATATAAAAGATATTAAAATAGATAGTTGTCAATTTTGGTTTGGAGATAATATTTCACCTAAACACTACTCTTGGATATTTCCTCACCATAATGGTATAAATATAGGTTTAGCGTCTAATAATAAAAAAAAGATAGGAGTATATTTTAAAAATTTTCTAAATAAGAGTGGATTAAAACTTACCGATAAAGTAAAAGGTTACTATATTCCATATTGGGAAAAAGGGATATTTTTTGAAAAAAATGTATTTTTTGTAGGAGATAGTGCATCAATGGTTCTACCATTTACCTATGAAGGAATATACTATGCTATGAAATCTTCATCTTTAGCTGTTAAAGCAATAGCAGAAGATGACCCATCTCTATATCAAAAGGAGTGGGAGAGGCTCTATCTTAAAAAGTTTAAATTTCTAAAAACAGTTCAGAAACTCTTTTTAAGAAATGATTATTTTAGTGAAAAGTTAGTTAAACTATATCAAAATCCATCTTTTCAACGAGCTGTTATAGGTTATTGGCTTGGAACAAAAGCTCCAAGTTCAAAATTTGGAGCTTTTTGGAAGTTTTTAAAAGTTATATTAAAATAAGTATTTTAATCTAAACTAATGCTCCTCTTGCACTTTCCCACTTTTCAAATTCAGGAGAGAAGTACTTAATACGAACTTTTTTAAACTCTCTTACAGAGTATAAAGGTCTTCTTGAAAAATGTTCTATCTCTGAAGCTATCTCTTTTATAATTGCATTTGTCTCTTCAGAAGTTTTCCCATGTATCATAGTAAATAGATTATATGGCCAATTTTGATATTTAGGTCTTAAATAACAGTGGCTTACTGCCGAAAATTCGGCTGCTTTTTTTCCTATTTCCATACCTTTACTTTCATCTATATCCCATACAACCATTGCATTAGCATTAAATCCTGCTTTTCTATGATTTAATATTCCTGCAAATCTACGCATAACACCTGCATCTTTTAATTCATTTAAAATATCAAAAAACTTATTATAACTTATATCTAACTGTTTTACAATATCTTTAAATGGTTCTTTTACAATTGGTATATCATTTTGTGCTAATTTAATAACTTTATAGTGAAGAGGAGTTAACTCTATATGTTTTGATTTAGGTTTTATCACACTCTCTTTTTTTGCATCTTTTCCAGTTGTATTTAATTTTACAGCTATTTTAAAAAGTTTAAGTGTAGGAAGAACAATAAAATCAATAGCTTTTGCCTCTTTTGCTAAAATCTCAACAGTCTCTTTTAAACCCAATTTAGAATTAGGTGCAACAGCTAAAGTAAACCATATATTAAATGGGTGTTCTCTTTCATAATTATGAGAAACCCCTGGGTGGGAGTTTATTACTTTTACAGCATTGTCTATATCTTCATATCTAACTTTAAAAGAGACCAAAGATGAGCTATATCCTAATCTTTTAGTATCAAATATAGGAGAGATTTGTCTAATAATATTATTCTCTTTTTCTTCTAATAAAAGTTTAATAACAGTCTCTTCATCACTACCTATCTCATCTGCAATAACAGCAAAAGGTCTTGAAGTTAAAGGGAATTTCTTTTGGATAATGGATAATAGAATAGATTTCATATAACTCACCCCTCTCTAATATAATATTTTTTTAAATTTAAAAATTATACTAGTTTTAAAACTATATATCTTTGATATTAATCAAGTGTTATTAAATATTTTTTTTTATTTAAAAAGAATTTATTATCTATTAATTAGATTGTTTCTAAATATATCCATTTAAAACTTTTCAAAGGATAATTATAAAAAATATCTAAAGCTTAAATAGATTTAGATATAATTGCGACCAATTTATAAATATAAGGACCAAAATGTTAGAAGGTATAATTAGAGAGAGTATCGGCTCAGCTTCAGCTAGAAGACTAAGAAGAGATGGTTATCTAACAGCTAACATCTATGCAAATGGTGTAGAAAATATTCAAGCTGCGTTTAAAAGAGGAGATTTTGTTAAATCTGTAAGAAGAAAAGAGGGTTTAACTCTAAGTGTAAAAGTTGGAGATAAAGAGCTTAAAACTGTTATTCAAGAGTATCAACTACACCCAGTAAACGGTGATGTTGTTCATGTTGATTTAAGAGTTGCAGTTCCAAAACAGGTTACAAATTTCCTTGTTCCAGTAAGAACTACAGGTATTCCAAAAGGTCTTAAAAATAAAGGTGTATTAGTTCAGTCTAAAAAGAGACTTAAAGTTAGAGGAGCTATTGAAGATATGCCAAATGAGTTTGTTTTAGATGTTACACCTCTTGATAGAGATGACTCTATTTTAGTAAGAGATATTGAAACACCAACTAATTGTCGTTTAATGGATAGAGCTGATGTGGCTATTTGTGGTGTAATTAAAGCAAAATAATGTTTTTAATAGTCGGTCTAGGTAATCCTACTACTAGATACGAAAATACAAGACACAATATTGGTTTCAGAGTTATTGATAGATTAATCAATGACTTTGGAGCAAGAGATATTTCAAAAAACTCCTTTTATGGAAAACTCTATAAATCAAATCAAACTCTTCTATTAAAGCCTACAACCTATATGAATTTATCGGGTAAAAGTGTTATTGCTGTTAAAAACTTCTTTAAAATAGATATAGAAAATATTATTGTAATTCATGATGATATAGATTTGCCATTTTCTGCACTTAGAATTAAAAGAGGTGGTGGACATGGTGGGCATAACGGTTTAAAATCTATTGACCAAGCTATAGGAAAAGATTATATTAGAGTTAGAATGGGTGTTGGTAAACCAGAATATAGAAGTCAAGTTGTAGATTTTGTTTTAAATGATTTCTCTATTGAAGAAGAAAAAATTATAGATAAGTGGATAGAATATACAGCCAGTACTGTAAAAGAGCTACAAGAAAAAAGCGTTGAAGAGGTAAAATCAAGATATTCTCTAAAATCTTTTAAAGGATAGAGAGTGTTTTGGTATGTTTTAGTTCACTATGCAAAAAACATGCTTATTATCCTTTTTGCTCTATCTATGCTATTTACAGGATTAGATTTTTTAATAGGTGGCATACATCTTCCCTCATTTAATATAAAAGTCCTATATATATTTAATAGATGGCAAGAGTCTTTAAATCTTTTGTACCCTTTAGCTATTATATTTGGTGGTATATGGACAAAAATTTCTTTTATAAAACAAAATACCTTAAGTGCATTATACGCTTTGGGGGTTTCAAGAGTTGAACTTTTTAAACCATTTTTATTTGTCTCTTTTTCTACCTATTTACTATTTGTAGGACTCAATTTTACACTATTTGCTACAGCTTCAGATATAGCAAACAGTATAAAAAAACATGAGTATAATAGTCAATATACAGAAGATTTATTTTTTAAATATAATAGTAGTTTTGTATATATAAAAAAATTAATTCCAGAAGAAAAAAGGTTAGAGGGATTAACTATTTTTATTTTAAAAGATAATAATGTGGTAGAGGTTCAAGAGGCAAAAGAGGCAAAATATAGTAATTTAGAGTGGAAAGCCGTAAATGTAATTACTAGAAAGATTTTATCCAATGGTGTTAGCAAATGGTTAAAAATAGAGCATTTAAAAAGTATAAATAGTCTAAAAAATTATAATCCAAAAATATTAAATTCAATATATGAAAATAAAAAGTTAACTCTATATGAGAGTCTAATAGCAAAGAAATTACTCTCAACGCAAGGTATAGGAACATATAAAGTTCGTGCCGATATTTATAATAAAACAATTATGCCACTATTTTCTATAGCACTATTAATGATACTTCTTTTTAGATTTCCATTTCATGCAAGATATATTAATATAGTGTCCATTACAACAAAAGCTTTAGGTGGAACACTATTTATTTGGGGACTGCTATTTGCATCTTATAGAATGGGATTAAATGGAGTTATATCTCCAGAACTAGCAACACTAATACCAATAGCTACTCTTTGGAGTTATGCTATTTATACTTTAGGAAAAGCTAAAAAGAGGATATAAGCTCTTTATATTTAATTTAATTTTGACTTATATGCTTTATTAATAGCCTCTTTCCACTCTTTATTAATATGAAATTTTGGAATATTTGGCATTAGCCAATTCTGTTTTAGGCAAAAGTAAACAACATATCTATCTGAATATTTAAGGGCTTTTTGAATAGATGAGCTTATATCTTTTGGTGTTGATTTATCTCTTGTATCATATTCACTATTATAAGGGTTTTTTAACCCTTGATTAAATGTCATAAATCCAATTTGAACCCTTTTACTCCAATCTTCTCTATCTCTTTTAGGAATAAACCATTGATAACTACTATCTACTCTATTATTATTTTTATTATCAGCTATTGCATATTTTCTCCAAAGATATGAGTTTTGAAAATGTATATTTTTTCTATAGGCGTATCTCTCTGCCATATCATAAAGTGTAGCATCTTCTCCTAATCCCTCTTTAAAACCTACAAACATAGCACCTTTATACTCATGTGTTCTAACTCCTGCTGTAGAGCTTGTTAAAATATCTTTTTGGTCTGTTTTTGGGTGTGCAAAAGATGCTCCAAAATATACTAAGGTTGTAATTTTAGGATACTCTTTTACCATCTCTTTCATAATCTTTTTAAATCTTTGAGTAATTTTATCTGTATGCTCTTTAAAGTTATATTTTTTATTTCTATAAGCTTCTCTATTTGTAGTGTAATCTACCCATTTAGGTTCAGCACCTTTTTTCTCCCACTCTTTATATCTATTTGGATATTTTTTAACCTCATCTTTTGTTGGAAATTGAAAATTTGTCATCTTATAGGCATCTTTAGTATATGGTTCATCATCAAAAACTATACCTTTAAATCCTATCTCTTTAGCAACTCTTGCTACAACTGCAAAGTTTTTAGCCACTCTTTCCCAAGCCTTATTATTCCAAAAGTCTGCTGGAAAGTGTATATTTATAATCATAAAGTTTTGAGTTTTTATCTTATATAAATCTTTTAACCCTTTAACCTCTTGCCACACCTCTTTATATGTAACTGTTGTATCTTTTTGCATAACTCTATCTGTATAGCTATTTCCAACTACTGTAAATCCATCAAATGGAAGTTTTTCTATATAGTTATGGTTTTTAATCATGTTTTCTGCTAATAGTGGTCTCCAACCCATTCCCCCTTGGTGTAATATTAGATATTTTTTCTCTATCTCTTTTTTACCTTCCCTACTCTTTATATTTTCTAATATTAAGTTTTGACTGTTTTCAAACTTATCCTCGTTCTCATATATATGAAAATAGTCAATAGATAATAAAACCCAAATGGTTAAAACTAATAGAGTAAATAGTATAAATGGTACATTTTTCATAAAGAGTCCTTTTTTATCGTAATTTTAACATAAAATATTATTTTTTAATATAAAATATGATATATTATTAAAAAATAAAAGAGAAAAAAGTTTAATTATGAAAACAGAAATTTTAGATAAGAGATATTGTCTATTTAAACAGATAGATGCTATTTTACTATTTATGCTTATTTTTAGTTATGCCTACTTCTTTGTCTATATTATACCTTGGATAGATATAGTTGGAAAAGATTTCTCTGATATTAAAAACTATATGGAGAGAATAGAGTACTTAAGGCAAGGTCTTCCAGAGAGAGAGTTTTCAGGTATTGGAATTTTATTTAGTGAATATCTTTGGAAATATATATCTATAGCTATTGGTCACTATTTTAATGACTATAGAGCAGGATTATATTTAGTATCATTTATATCACTCTCTCTCTACTCTTTTTTTACCTTTAGACGAGTTAATATTGTATTAGTCTCAATTTTACTTATAACTCCTATGTTTATAGATTTAGTTATGGGGCAACTTAGAATGTCTATAGCTTTTCCACTTCTTTTAATGGGTTATGAGTTAAGAGATAAGAAGATATTTTTTATTCCTATTTTAATAGCAATTTTTATTCACTCTGCATCATTTATATTTATTGGGGTTTTTCTTATTTTAAGATATATGGAAAAAGAGTTTCCTTTAGAAAACCTCTATAGAAACTCCATGATTTTAGCCTTTTTAATGGCATTTTTTATGAAATGGGGAGTTGATATTATATTGGTAGCTGTTGGTAGTCCCAAAGCTCACTATAACTCAATAATTGAAGCTACCTCTATATCTTACTCTTTAGTTTGGTTTATATTAGCATTAGTTTTAGTTTTAAAAGCTCCTATTGATGAGGTTAAAGAGAGAGTTATTATATCATTTTCTATTACAATGATGAGCTTTTTCTTTTTTGCATCTATTTTTGGTGTTTATGGTCAAAGATATGTAGCTATATCTATTCCTCTTATAATAATAGCTATTAGCTATCTTCCTAAACATTACAAACAGGCAATTTTTTTAACATTTCTACTCTACCAATTTCTACAGTTTAAGTATTGGTTTAGTCTAATTTTAATATAAATAAATATAATTTAACTTATTTTAACCTAAAATATTGTATAGTGTTAGACAAAAAGGAATATATTATGAGACTGATATATGGCTTATTACTATTTAGTATATTAACAGTTACAACTTATGCAAAGAGTATATATTTTGATGGTGAAGATAAAAGTATGAGTGCCATTTTATCTGTAGATGGTACAAATATGTCTAATGTATATGATGAGGATATTAATAGTAGAGTAGGTAGTCTATCTCAGGGGGTTTATGATATAGGTTTAGATGGAAGAAGTTGGAATAATCAAAATGATAGATTTTTATCGTGGGATATGAAAATTAGTGGAAATTATACAATCTATGTAGGTTTAAATACAGCACAAGGTTTTAGGTGGATATTTTTTAATGATTTAAATGTAGATGTAGGTTTTCATAATGGTGGAATTTTAAAAGGTTTAGGACTACTTACTAATAATAATAGTTGGCAAAGGGTAGTTGTAGATTTAGATAGAGCATTAAAAGATACAGAACCTGATAATGAAATAATATCTGTTACAGGAATAAGGTTTAGACTTATTGAGAGTGGTGGTTCAATAGATAATATAACTCTATATACTCCAAGACGAGTAGTTTATGAAAATGGAGAAAATGGCATATCAAATTGGCAAATTACAGATAATACACCAGATGGTGCAACTATATCTGTTATTCATGATAATGAAGAGGTTCAGATAAATCAAGTAAGAGGTGAAGACCCACTATTTTATGCCTATAATGATAATGCTATTATGTTAAATGGAGATGGAAGAAATAATGCTTTTACTATTGGTGCTAGTAGTGGAGATGGTGCTTGGAATAATAGAACAGAAAAGATTTTACAGTGGAAAATGAGAAACTCTGAACACTTTACTGTTATAGTTCATATTTCAACTACTAAAGGTTTAAGAGAGTTACTCTATACAGATAGAAGAACAAATAGTGGAATGTTAGCTAATGGTTTTCAAATACATCACGGTTTAGGACGGTCAAGAAATGGAGAAGGTGTATCTTATGGACAAGGAACTGATAATAGATGGGAAACATTTAGCCGAGATTTATCTGATGATTTAAAAGATTATGAACCTGATAATAGACTTCTTGCAGTAAATGGTATAACTGTTAGAGGGCATACTATGATTGATGATATAGAGCTATTAAATAGTATTTCTTCAAATTCAGCTAAAGTGTATGAAGATGCAGAAGACGGAACAATAGCAGGTTGGAGTGCAACAGTAGGTTCAGTAGATGATATATATAATATTTTAGATGAGGATAATAGAGTAATTCAATTTAGAGGTGGAGCTAATGGCGTATATATGTTAGGTGGATTAGATAGTGCAACTGGCTGGAATAATACTGAACAGACTCATATATCTTGGGATATGAGAACAAATAGCTCATATACTATATATGTAGTTGCTCAAACTACTTTAGGTTTAAGATATATATTCTATACAGATAGTCCAAATAGAGGGCTTCGTCATGGATTTGAAGGTGGTATTCATCACGGTTTAGGTGCTAGTACTATTAATGGAAGATGGAGAACTATAACTAGAGATTTAGAAAGAGATTTAAAAGATGCAGAGCCTGAAAATGAACTAATATCTATTAATGGCTTTATATATAATGGTGGAGATGGAGGAATGATAGATAATCTATCTCTATTTAATTCAGGAGAGACTATTTTAGAAGATGGAGATAGTGGAGTAGATAAATGGGTAGTTTCTGAGAATACTCCAACTGGAGCGACTATTACAAATATAGTAGATAGTGACCTTCAAAATAGACATCTTCAAGGTAATATAATTAGATTAGATGGTTCTGGATTTGATAATGCTTATAGATTTTCAATAGAGGAGAGCAATAAACAGATAATTCAGTGGCGTTTTAGAGACTTTGGAGCTACACCTGAAGTTATAGACCCAAGAGGAATTATTAGAGATATAAATGCTTTTGAGTTTAGAGTAACTGTTCAGACAACTAATGGAGAGAGAGATTTAGTATATACTTTAGGAGCTGAAAATCTAGGTTTAATAGAAAATGGAAGTGCAATTCATCACGGATTAGGAGATGATAGAATTAGAGGTTCTGTCTGGGCAGGAGATAATCCACAAAATGAGTTAGGTTTATGGCAAGGAATTACAAGAGATTTAGAAGAGGATATTCAAGATTTTGAACCAACAAATCATTTAGTATCAATTAGCTCATTTCAAGTTAGAAATAGTGGTTTAATTGATGATATTAAACTTCTATCAAAAGCCCAAATATCAGAGCAAAATATTAATAACCATAGTAATTTTACAATCTATGAAGATGCAGAAGATGGAAATACCAGTAGATGGCATATTTATGATAATACTCCAGAGGGAGCTACTATTTCATCTGTTTTAGATAGTAGTCGAGGAAGTAGAGTTATAGAGTTTAATGGTAGTGGAATTAATAATGGTTATGAGATAGGAGCTAGAAGAGGTGATGGAGTTTGGAATAATACGACAGATAAAAGTATTAGATGGAGTATGAATTATAGTGAGAATTTTACGGTATTTATTGCTATAGAAACAACCAATGGTGAGAGATTTATGCAATATAGACCAATAGATGGTGATAATGGAGTAGTTAATAACTATATTCAATTTGGTTTAGGAAGTGGAGTAAATAATGGAGAATGGCACACATTTACTAGAAATATTGAAAATGATTTACATCAATTTGAACCGAATAATGATTTAGTAGCTATAAATGGATTTTTAATTAGAGGTAGTGGTAAGGTTGATGATATTTTAACTATAGCAGAAGGTGCAGATAATAGTATAGCTGTTTATGAAGATGCGGAAGATGAGACTATTAATGGTTGGAGTATTTATGATAACGCATCAGGAAGTGCTACTATAAATAATATTGCTGATGAGGTAAGAGGTAGTAGAGTTATAGAGTTGCTAGGTGGGACTTCAGATGGGTATCGTTTAGGAGATGAAAATGGTCATGATATATGGGATAGAGACCATAATAGTATAAGATGGAGTATTAATTCATCTTTATATTTTAGTTTATATATAGAAGTTCAAACAGATAATGGTGTAAGATATTTAGTCTATAATCCAAGAGATGATACAAGAGGAGTTAGAGGTTCATATATAAGATTTGGTTTAGGAGCTGATGTCTCTAATGGAACATGGCAAACATTTACAAGAAATCTTGAAGATGATTTACACCAATTTCAGCCAAATAATAATTTAGTGGCAATTCAAGCCTTTCTATTTAGAGGAGTTGGAAGATTAGATGATATTGAGGCATTTTCAGAGGAGTAATATAGGTCAAAAATAGACTATTTGTCTATTTTTGATACTTATCTATCCACCACATTAGAGCAAAAAGAAGTCCTGTAGTTTTTGCTATTTTTTCATTATATATAAACTCTTTCACCTCATTAACAGGTATCTTTACAACTTCAATTAGTTCATTATCTATACCACCACCATCACTTACATGCATAGACTCATCAACCTCTACATAAAATATTGTTTGTTTAGAACCTGCAAATCCTACAGCACTATTTACCTCTGTAATTCTTTCAATCTTATTAAGAGGAGCTAAATATCCACACTCTTCTGTAATCTCTTCACTAGCTATCTCGGCTAATGATAAATTTTTATCAACAATACCAGCACATAGTTCAACTGTTAATCCATTTTTATTTCCCATATATACAGCAGGTCTAAACTGTTGTACTAGTATAAAACTTTTATGCTCTTTATGATAAATTAAAACAGCTACAGAGTCATGAGCCTCTACTACTTCCCATGTTTTAGCAATACCATTTTGTTTATAACTTACAAGTCCTGCTTTTATAAATTTTGGATTTTTTAACTCTTCTACTTTAAAATCTTCTATTATGTTTTTCATTTTACCAACCTAATTTTTTATAATATTTCTTCTTTTTAGGAGAAACTAAACGCTTTTGTACTGTATTCCAAATATAAGAGGGTCTATTTTCATTAAAAATTTTATTAATTATCTTTGTATATATCCTTTTTCTTCTTAAAAAGCTTTTTTTATCCTCTCCTAAAAGCCCTTTTGAAGAAAATTTTACCATTCTCATAGGATTTATAGCTCTTCCATTTTTATATAATCCAAAATGAAGATGGGGACCTGTACTTCGTCCTGTACTTCCTACATATCCAATAACTTGACCCTTTATAACTATTTCGCCTTTTTTTGCTTTTAGTCTGCTTTGATGAGCATATAGACTTATATAGTTATCTTCATGTTTTATTTTAATTACATTTCCATATCCACCCATTTTTCCCGAATATATAACTTTTCCATTAGCTACAGCTAAAATTGGTGTTCCTCTTTTTGCTCCAAAATCTGTTCCTAAATGTGCTTTATATCTATGAAGTACAGGGTGGTATCTTCTATAAGTAAATGGTGAGGTAACTCTTATGTGTCTTAATGGTTTTCCCATATATTTTTTTATTAACTCTGTTCCATTATTATCATAATATTTTCCATCAGAGTGTTTAAAAACATAATATTTTTTATTGTGAGTTTCTATCATAGCCACTTTTATATCAGGTATATCAATAGGTTGACCTAAACGCATTTTTTGGTCATATACTATAGCCAATCTATCACCTTTTTGAATAGAGCGAAAGTTTACACTATGTTTTAAAACTTTTGTAAACTCATTAGCAAGTTGTCTATTTTTAATCTTTTTTACAATATCTTTATAAGGGGTTTTTTCTATAGAGAGCAGAGCTAAATAGGTATCTTTTTGATAGGCTACAGGTAGAATTTCAACCTTATACCCTTTAGGAGTTCTAAAAAGGTGTATTTGTAACTCCTCACCTATGGGAATTAGGGTTTGCAGTAATATACCATTACTAGCAATCATTTCATAAAATCTTCTATTATCATTAATCTCTGAAATTAGTTGAGCATCATCTTTATCTAAAAGGTTAATTATATCTTTAGATATTTTATGCTTTTTTAAGTACTTTTCAAAAGTTAATCCTTTTTTCCAAAAGTCATTAGTAATTTTGGCTGAAAAGAGATAACTAGAAAATAGTATTACAATTAGATAATATTTTAAAAATTTATTATACAATCATTCTCCTACCTATTTTTACACCTAGATTATAACTAATAGTTACCTTATTTAACTTGTTTTAAAAATAGTTTAAGTGCTTTTTTTGATTTATAATTCAACTTATACTCAATAAATTGAAGATACCAACGCAACTCTTTAGGAGAAATATCTCTTTTTTTTGCCTCTTTTTTTAAAATATATTGAGGTATTTTTATAGGTTGTTTTAAAAATTTTTTCTCTATATCTTTTATTCTTTTACTATGATAATTGTAGCAAAGTCTTGCAAAAACAAAAGGAAGTGCTGTTTTTTTATACCATTCTGTAGCTAAATCGGTACACTCTCCACCATTTAAATAGTATTTTAGAGCTTTATCACCAATAATAACCTCACCCTTAATATTTAAAAGAGATGCTAAGGCATTAGATGTTGCAGACTCTTTATCTGTTTTCTCTTCACCCTCTACAACAAATACACTATATACTGCACGATTTGCAATAATTCCTAAATTACTACACTTATATGATTTAGACTCAATACTAGATATAAATCCTGCATTAATATGCCTTTTTTTTAATGCGTAATTTATTTGACTAGGAACAGCTCGTTTATAGTTAAATGCCATTTTTGTAGCAGAGTGGTTTATATATCGTTTTAGAAAAATTTGAAATGGTAAGAGGTTAAGGTAGCTTATAGAGCCAAATATCACAATAGTTCACCTACAGATTAGATTTAAGCGTAATTATATCAAACAACTTTTATAATCAAGCAATTTTAATAAAGAGAGTAAATTAATGGTAAAAATTGAATTCTTAGGACCTATAGCTCATAAGCCTTTAGAGATAGAAGCCTTTTCACTACAAGATGTAGCTAATAGGTTACAAGATATAGATGGTGTTAATGAGTGGCTAGATAGATGTGCAGTAGCAGTAAATAGTGAGATGACAAATGATTTAACCAAAGTTTTAAAAAGTGGTGATGTAGTATCAATACTACCTCCTGTTTGTGGTGGTTAATATGGAACTATATCAAGGTTCATTAGATGTAAAATCTATTTTTAATAAATGGTTAGATGAAGAGATTGAGTCAAACTATGGAGCTTTTATACCATTTGTGGGGATAATTAGAGCAGAAGATAATATTGAGGCTTTAAGTTTTGATATATATGAGCCTATATTACAAAATTGGTTTAACTCTTGGGTGGAAAGAGCCAAAGAGAGAGGAGCTAAAGTAAAAATGGCTCATGCTATTGGAGATGTACCAGTTCACACATCATCTTATATTTCAGCTGTCTTTTCACCTAAAAGAAGAATAGCACTAGAGCTTATTGATGAGTTTGTAGAAGATTTTAAAGCAAATGCTCCAATATGGAAATATGATGTAGTTAATGGTAAAAGAGTATATGCTGAAGATAGAAGTACACCTATGAGTGGAAGTGGAATATTAGCAAAAAAAGGAGATAGATAATGGCATTTTTATATTTTGATTATTCTATGGATATTATTAATAATATTGAAATTAAAAATTATAAAAAGAGTAAAAAATATTTAATAGATACTTTAGGATATGTTTTAGCAGAAGATATTATAGCAGACCATAACTCACCAGAAGCTCCAACCTCTGCAATGGATGGATATGCTATAAAACATAAAGATTTAGAGCTTGGACGACTTAAAATATCTAGTATAAATCCAGCAGGAAGTGAACTTAGAGATGATGTTAGAGATGGAGAGTCTATTAAAACCTTTACTGGTTCACTTATGCCGAAAGGAGCTGATACTCTAATTCCTATTGAAAATGTAACAGTTGATGGAGATCATATTATTATAAATGAGAGTGTACCTTTTGGTTTTTCTGTAAGAGAGATAGGAGAGAATTATTTAAAAGATGAAAAGCTAATAGAGCAGGGGACAAAAATAAACTTTACCCATATTGGAGTAATGGCTAGTTTAAATATAGTATCCCCTTTAGTTTATGAAAAACCAAAAGTTTCTATAATATCTACAGGAAGTGAGCTTTTAGAGTTAGGGGAGATACAAAATAATAGTTCTCAAATTAGAAGTAGTAATAATTATATTTTAGAAGCAATTATTAAAAAATATGGTGGAGAGCCACTTCAATTAGGTTGTATTGGTGATAATAAAGAGACTATTTTAGAAGTTGTAGAAGATGCTCTATTTCAAAGTGATATAGTTGTAACAACTGGTGGGGTTAGTGTTGGAGATTTTGATTTTGTAAAAGATGTAATAGTAGAACTTGGTTGTAAGGTTCTATTTAAAGGTGTTAGAATAAAACCAGGTCAACATATAATGTTAGCACAAAAAGATAATAAATTTATTTTAGCTCTACCAGGTTTTGCATACTCTTCTACAGTTACAGGACTTTTATATCTCTTACCATTAATAGAGAAGTTACAAAAAAGTAAAAGTAGTTTAAAAATGGTAGAGGCTACTTTAAGAGAACCGTTTAATAAAAGACATAAAAAGGCTGAGTTTACAGCATGTAGAGTTATATTAGAAAATGGAAACTATTTTGTAGATTTTAAAGGTAAAAAAAGTGGAACAAGTGCAATTTTAACAAATATGTTAGATTCAACTGCTCTTTTAGTTACTTCAGAAGATGACAGTTCTAAAGTAATTGGAGACAAGGTTCAAATTTTATTATTAGACTAAAAGGATTTTAATGTCAAAAAAAAATATTATTCTTATTGGTTTTATGGGAGTAGGAAAAGGTACAACAGCTAGAGCATATTCAAAAGAGTATAACTGTTTTAATATTGATACAGATGATTTAATAGAGTCAAAAGAGAATATGAGTATTAAAGAGATATTTAAAAAATATGGGGAGAAAAAATTTCGCTCTTTAGAGCAAGAGTGTGCTAATTGGATTGAAAAATCAGTAGATAACTCTTTTATATCTTGTGGAGGAGGTTTTTATAAAGTAAATAATTTAAAAAAGTTAGGTACGGTAGTTTTATTAGATGCCTCTTATGAATGGATTTACAATAGATTATCTACTGCAAAGAATGCAAAAGCAAAATTAAAAAAGAGACCTCTATTCTCTGAACCAAAAAAAGCAAAGAGTCTTTATAAAGAGAGAGAAAAAGATTATCTTAAAATAGCCGATGTAGTTATTAATGTAGAAAATAAAACTTTAATAGAAATAATTAAAAAAATTCATAAAAAAGTATATACATAGTAAGGAAAAGTAAAAAAAAGTAATTTTTTTTCTTTTTTTTTATAAAAACACTTGACATTAAATAAAAAATCCCCTATAATACGCTCCGACAAACAGAGAGACCTTAGAGTTTAAGAGTTTCAATTAAAAAATGTTTGACAAAAATGGTCTTTAACAACCGAATATAAGTAAAGAAAAATCAACGTCTATTTGAGTTTTTTTCGATATTTTTAAAATAAAAATACGACAAAAGAGACTTAATTAGAAAAAAAATTTAGTTAAGTGATTC